>Ga0099364_10000691_pt1 | contig 57591 bp, 43 predicted proteins | sample TergutTh196P3_FD_73070 | JGI IMG/M metagenome (GOLD analysis project Ga0099364, IMG submission 73070) | Microcerotermes parvus P3 segment gut microbial communities from Pointe-Noire, Republic of the Congo - Th196 P3 | ecosystem: Host-associated > Arthropoda: Insects > Digestive system > Gut ... | reverse complement strand
TAACCTTATATTTTTTTTGTCCTATACTATTTAGATAATTATTTATGTTTAAATAGACTTTAAATCTTTCAAAGTGTGATTCCGGGGTGTCTATTTTAGTTAAAATGCCGTCTTCAGACATATAAATATAAGCAATTTCTTTGTCAAAAAAAACACTTTTTGCTAAATGTGCTGTTTTCAGAGAGAACATTTTGTCATTTGCGACGATTGTTTCGTCAAAAAGTATATTATTGTCTATAATTAAAGAACGTTTTATCATTTTACCCCAGGGAGCAAGTATAGAATATTTAAATTTATCAATTTTACCTTTATTAATTGCACCTTCCATTAATCTATTATTTTTCGGGCATATAAGAAAATGGTCATCTTTTTTCTTTATAATTTTTATTCTGCCGAAATAAATAAGATCATGTTTCGACTCTTTATAATTATCAATTATATCTATAAAATTCTTTGAAAAAAAATCGTCTGAATCTGCAAATAAAATCCATTCTCCTATTGCCTTGTTTAAACCGAAATTACGAGCATAACCGGCACCTTTGCCTTGTTTTAAAAAATGGATTTGAGTATTTTTACTTTCATTCCCCGGGAAGGAAAGAAGGTTAACTTTATCCGGGTCGCTATTATCGTCAATTATTATTACTTCGATATCATCTCTGCTTGGAATGCTCTCAAGACAGCGTTTTAGCAGGTCAGGCCTATTTTTATGCGGTATAATTATTGAATAATTTATTTGCATTTATTAGAAACATTTTAAGTATTTATATAAGTCATAACGATCAAAAACTGCCTTTAGCTGTATATCGTTTAGGCCGTTTATAACGTTTATATTATATAATGAATTATCTAGTGTATTTTCATTATTTAGAAGTTTTCCGCCATTATTTTCATGATCAAATACTTTTTGCGCCATTATATCATTTGATAAAGCCATTGCCTTAAACCAGACATCATCAGCATGTCTACAGATTTCAGTGAATATTTTTTCGTTTAAGACTTCTTCGTTAAAACAATTAGGGGGATATAGTACGCCGCCGTATCCAAGCGGAAAATTGAAATGTGATGCTTCATAATTTGAACTATTCTTTTCCCAATTTGAATATTTATCTAATAGTCTTGGCCCTAAAAGCTTCATTTTTCTTAATCTTGTACAAGAAACTACATTGGGATTTTTTTTATATCCGGAAAACAGGTTTTCTACCAAGTCAAAATTATACAGATAATCGTCATCTATGGTTATAATAACTTCCTTTGGAAAAGCTTGTAGTGCAGGGATTAGCTTAGTATAGGAGTAAACATCTTTGCAAAATTTTATCTCAAGACCGCGTTTTTCTTGTTTTTGTAATATTAAAGGAATGTCTGATTTGATAAAATTATCTGAAATCCATAGAATAATCCTATTAGGTTTCAATGTCTGTTGCATTATAGACTCAATCGTAAGATATACTTCGTATAAACGTTTACCAAATGTTGTTAATGAAATAATTATTTCATTATCGCAATGTTTTTCTGTTGAAATACCTGATATATTGGAATTTAAAGCAAGGTTGTTAAGAATTTCCGATTTATAGACGTAATTTAGATACTTTATTTTTCTATCGGCCCATTTGTTAATTTTTTTCTTTAAAAATTTCATTTTAAACTTTTCTGTTTAGAAGTTTACTTTTCATGAATGCTTGAAGTGAAGTTCTTTCATTTGTGTCTAATCCAATGATATAGACTAAGATAATTATACTTAATGAAGAAGCAATACAGGTAATTATCAAGTTTACCCAGCCTGAAAATATACCATTAATTGAAGTAGTAATAATTATTGTTATTAATGATATTACGAAAATTGGAATTAATGTATGACGTATAAATAAAAGAATTGGAAGTTTTATTTTTGAAATTGAATAAATAACAAGCCAAGAGAAAGTTAGAAATAGTAATATGGTTTTAATTATTAATACACTCTCAGGCTTAAAGCCTATTTTTAAGAAGAAAAAAGATATTGGTAAATTAGCAAATGCAAGTAAACCGGAAATTAATGTTATGTTTTTTATTTTCCCAGTTGCATTTATTGATACTGTTAAAGGGTTTGTTATTGCTTCAAGTAATGCTGCAAGAAGAATTATCCGAGTGAATATAACCGTATAGTCAGGTACATTTCTTAGCCAAATCTGTAAAACAAATTCTGCATTTAAGTATAAGGGCAGAACAAAAATGAATAATAAGAAGAAAGAAGCCTTTGTAGACTGAAAAATTAACTTCATAAAGTAATTATAATTTTGCGATGCATAAGATTTTATTATTTGTGGTCTAAAGGCAGATTGAAAACTTCTTACAAAGACATATACAGCAGTTCTAATCTGCATTGCTATTCCAAGTGCAGCATTGACAGAAACATTGAAAAATACGTTTATTAAAACATTTATTCCATGCGTTCTGCCGGTATTTGCAATGCCTGAAAAAACATTCCAGCCTGAGAAGGTAATGATCGATTTAATTAAGAGAATGTCTTTATAAAAACGGAATTGTGCAATTTCAAAATTCTTATTACAGTATAGTTTGTAAATCAAGAAAGTTATAATTCCTAGACCAAGAACAATAATTGCATATACTATTAGTTTGTCATATAGTACTATACTTAGTAATAGTATAATAATTAATTTTGACAAGCTCTCAAAAAGGCTAAGAAAAGCAAAGAAAGACATTTTTTCATATGCGATAATAATAGCATGGTATGGACCACGTAAAATAGAAAAAACTGTTGTAAAAACAGATAGGTGATATACAACTAGAGCAGCAGAATGTCTTTCAGCAGGAATGTTTAGAATATTAAATAATAACCAGACGCCAATGGTTTGAGCAAGAATAATAAGTAAAATTGCCATAGCAACATGAAATAAAATAAAGATACTATAGGTATTCTTGGCTTTTTCAATATTATTTTCACCTAAGGCAAAGGCAATAAACCTCTCTGTTGAGCTTGTTAAAGCATCATTTAACAATAAAAAAACTGCAACAACGCCGCCTACGACATTATAAATACCGAAATCCTCTACTCCTAATATTCCTAGTTTTATCCGTACTGTATAAAGGCTGACAATCATGTTAAGTATATGCCTAAAATAGAGCATCATAGTATTTTTTACTAATAGCTCATTTCTCGAAGGCATTATTAGAAAGGCCTGCCTGTGCAGAAGTATTTTAACCCGGCCGATTCTGCTTTTTCACGGCTATAAATATTCCTCAAGTCAAAAAAATACGGTTCTTTAAGCAATTCTTTAACCTTGACAAGGTTTAAGTTCCTAAACTGATTCCATTCGGTAATAATTATCAAAGCATTACTGCCCTTTATTGCATCATATTCATCATCAGCGAAATAAAGAGCCGATTTTAACCCTTCAAGCCGCCAGCTTGCCTCATCCATTGACTCGGGATCGAAAACACGGAGTTTCATGCCTTTTTCGGCAAGGCCCCTGCAAATAGTTATCGCAGGAGATTCACGCATGTCATTTGTGTTGGGCTTAAATGCAAGTCCAAGGATTGCAGCAGTTTTATCTTGGAGACTTTCTCCAAAGGCTGTTTCAACTTTTTTTACCATTAAGTTTTTCTGGTTTTCATTGGCTATTATCGTACTTTCCACTATACTCAAAGGAGAGCCTGTATCACGGCCCATTCCTGCAAATGCCCTTGTATCCTTTGGGAAACAGGAGCCCCCGTAACCGGGGCCCGGGCTCAGGAACTTTGGCCCTATTCTTACATCAAGGCCCATTGCCCTCGAAACGTCCTTAATGTCAGCACCTAATTTCTCGCAAAGGTTGGCTGTTTCATTTATAAAGGTAATCTTTACAGCAAGGAAGGCATTGGAAGCGTACTTTATCATCTCGGCAGATTCAAAATTAGTCTCTATGTATGGTGTCTCATTCTCTCGCAAGGACCTATAGACGTCCTTCATAATAGAGAGTGCATGCTCGCTGTCTGCACCAATTACAATGCGATCAGGGTTTGTAAAGTCGTATACAGCAGAGCCCTCGCGAAGGAATTCCGGGTTTGATACAAGGTCAAAATACTTTCGGCCTGCTTCCAGCTCTCCTTTTCCGATGCGCTTATCAATTTCTTCCAGGAGCCAGCCCTTTGTCTTCCTTGCAGTCCCGATTGGCACTGTACTTTTATTAACGATAACCATATAGGATTTTATCAGTTTCCCTATGGAACGGGATGCACTTTCAACATGGGAAAGATCTGCGCTTCCGTCTTCGTCGGAAGGTGTGCCTACTGCAATAAATATTACTTCACAGGAAGACATTGCTTCCTCAAGTGAATCCGTAAAACGAAGGCGTTTCTCGCCGGTGTTTCGTCCTACAACGAGATCAAGGCCCGGCTCAAAAATGGGGATTTCACCCTTTTTTAATCTTTCTATCTTTTCTTTGTCAATATCAAAACATGTAACTGTATTCCCAAAATCGGCAAGACATGCACCTGATACAAGACCGACATACCCTGTTCCAATTATCGCAATGGAAGCCATCTTAACTCCTAATAAAAATTCTTATACCAGTCTACAAATTTCCCTATCCCTTCCCGGATGGGAGTAGAAGGCTTAAATCCTGTATCACGCTCTAACGCAGAACAATCTGCCCAAGTGGATGGTATATCTCCCGGCTGCATAGGGGCATATTCTATAATTGCCTTTTTCCCTATTTTTTCTTCGATTATCTTAACAAAGTCCATTAGCTTTATTGGAGAACCGTTCCCAATATTATAAATTGAAGCAGGCACGGAATTCTCGTCTTTAGCTTTAGGAATAAGGTCTTTAACCCTTACTATACCTTCAATTATATCATCAATATATGTAAAATCTCTCTGCATGTTCCCGTTATTAAAAATTGTAACAGTCTTTCCTTCTATTATCGATTTTGCAAATATAAAGAGAGCCATATCCGGCCTTCCCCAGGGGCCGTAAACCGTGAAAAAGCGAAGACCTGTAGTCGGGATACCAAAAAGATGGCTGTAAGTATGAGCCATATGCTCATTAATAAGCTTTGAAGCAGCATAAAGACTTGCAGGCCTTGCAACAGTATGCTTTTCCGAAAACGGAATTTCAGTATTTAAACCGTAAACAGAGCTTGAAGAGGCATAAACAAGATGACGAATAGGGTTCTTTTTTGCTGCTTCGAGTATATTCAAGAACCCCTGAACATTGCTTGATATATAGATATTCGGATTTGTAAGAGAAAAACGCACACCTGCCTGTGCAGCAAGATGCACTGCTATATCAAACTTTTCACTTGAAAAAAGATCGTCTAGCTTTTCTGCATCACATATATCCATCTTTATAAAACGTATGCAGGGAAATGCGCTTAAATTTTTCAACCGTCCGTGTTTTAGTTCAACATCATAATAATCGTTAATATTGTCAATGCAAACAATATCGCAATTTTCCGCTGCAAGTCTTTTTGCAAGATGATAGCCTATAAAGCCGGCAGCGCCTGTTATAAGAATCTTCATATTAACCCCTGTTAATACAGCTCCTTTTAATAATGATGCTCAAGTCCGATAAAAATCTCCTCCCATCGAGGAATGAAACCAAGTATCGGAGGTGGAAATCCGTCCTTCCTAATTTTATTTATATTATATCCTAGACTCACCCTAAGATACATGCTTCGGAAAAATGCAGGGAAGATTATTATGTCAAAGCCTGTAGTATAGATCATGTCATCAAGAGAGAACCTTGTCTCTTCCATAGCAGGCTCAAGATCATTTTTAATTCTATTGTAAGGGCCTTTAATCAGGGCAAGATCGGTGAATGGAGAAAGATGCATCTCGAAATCAAAAATACGGAAAGATGGCCTTTCAAGCCACATTGAAGGTGTAAATCTTAAAGCACGTACCGGAATATCCAGGTTAAGAGATAACATGCTTTCAGCTCTTAAGTGATTGTTTATTACTCCCCTGAGTCTGTCACCTGCATAGTAATATGGTATATTCCCCTCATTTCTTTCGGACCTATGCCACCATTGGCGATAATTTAGCCTTGAAGAAAAGCCAATATATTCTGTCAAAGGCATGTGGAATATGACCCTTCCGTCAAGGCCAATTCTCAAAGGGGCATCAGGACGGTCAATATAATAGTTAAAGCTATTTCCCGCAGAAGCGGAAAGCCCCCTTCTATAATTGCCAATCCAGTCTACTCTGCCAAAGCCAAGTTCATGACGGAATGTGGTTACAGGTTTTCTTGTGTCGGACATTTGAGAGTACGGGTAGTTGATTCTTTCGGAGAGAGATGGCGTATAACTTACCCTTCCAAAGTCGCCGACTTCAAAACCAAGAGGTATTTCCCAGGAGGCAAACAACTCTGTAGAACCATAAGTGCCATAATACCTTGAACCAAGGCCGAAAATTTCCCTGTCCTCATCGCTGTTTTCTTCGTTTACAGTTACATATTGATTCAGGCCAAATGTGAAAGTGGTGCTTCCTTGGGGAAGATCCATTGCAATGCCGCTAACATTTTGATAGTAAAGGGTATCACCGAAGGTATAGCTAAAAAAGTGATCGAACCTGAAAGCCCAGAGAAAGCCGAGAGCTTCAAAGGGGGTTGTGGATTCTATTGAGAAATCCAGGGCATTTTCGCCCGCTAGATGACGATATCCAAGATCAAATCTTAAGGGGCGCATTGTACCAAGGAAGTTATAGTCTCTTGCTTTTAAGGTTATGCTAAAGCCGTCGTTTGAATCGTATCTGGGGTAGGGAAGGGCGATCAGGTTCCTTGTATCTATTACATGGACAAGAAGGGCTACAGGCACTGCTCCGTCTTCCTCTCTCTCTCCAAGACTGAATTCTATCCATACATCCTCAAGAACACGTTGATTTAATAGGAGCTGACGGCGTATGGCAATATACCTGTATAAATTTTCTTCCCCGATTATCCGTTCACCCTCTTGAAACTCCCCATAGGAGATTAATGCGAAGGGCCTCGACCTCCCTTCTACCTCAAAATTTACCTCTCTTATGACATATATCGTATCAGAATTTTGTGCAGATAGGGGAACCGAGGAAAAATACAGTAAAAGAGCTGTGAATTTAAGAATTTTTGACAAAAAAAGGCCTTCCGAATGTTAATCGGATTAAAAAAAGGAGAAGATCGTGCCTTAAGGGGTCCGCATAGGCGGCCGAAACACGCTCCATATTTCTCCCGGGCCGGCTTTTAACCAATGATAAACTAACATGGTAAGGGAATATTTTCAATAGGCGAAAGGTTAATAAGTGTCATCATCCATGGCTTCAAACCTTTCTCTTACAGCTTGGAGCAGGGTCAGCTCCCTGTTAATGGTTCGCGCGTAGTTCAATCTTCCGTTTTCTATTCTATGTGCCTCATCTTCCCAAAACTGGACCCTTGTAAGGTTTATCCAGCGGAATCTTCTATCTTGCAAAAGTTCAAACCAGGTGAGGGCTTCTTCCCAATAGAAAAGGGCCGCCCTGAAAGCTATTTCTGCTGTTTCAAGACTTTCCAGGTTCTGGTCTCTCCAGGGTGCATTGTAGAAATAGGCGTGCCGTTTATTCCAGTGATTCCCCAGGAAAAGGTGTTGCTCTGCCATTTTGATATTCATGTGCATCATGAATAAATAACGGTATTTCTCCCATTGGACCTCGTTTTCGATGGTAGCAAGGGCGAATAGGGGGTTTGCAAATGGAGCTTCCAGAGCCTTTTCAAGCCAATAGATATTTTCCATGACATTGTCCGGGTTCGCCTGATGATGCATGTGAAAGAGTCTATAGTACTGCTCCTTATACCTTACAAGATATGCATTTGTAGCGGGCGGAAAGATTAGAGAGCAAAGCATTATGAAAAGAAAGAATAATTTCGGGTATTTCACCCTTTGAATATCGGCATTTCCCTTAATACAGCCCAGACTTTCTTGGCAACTTCATCAGGCGGAAGAGAGGCATCAATTATCTCAACTCTTACCCCGGATTCCTGTAATTTCGGCAGAAGGGCCTTATATCGCCTCCTGACCTCTACCTGAAAATCAAGGTATTCGTATATCTCTTTCCGGTCTCTGCTTGAAAGACGTCTAAGAGCTTCTTCGCTTTCTATGTCAAAAAACAACAATAATTCAGGTCCAGGAAAGTCTTTATTAAGGCGCTCAGGCAGTTCATCCCCGCAAGTAATGCCCTGATAAACCAATGAAGAAGGTACATAACGGTCACAAACCACCAATTCACCCCTCTGACAGCGTTCGACAAGGCCATCTTTAGCGTAAAGATGCTCGTTTCTATCGGCTGCGAAGAGCATTGCAATGGTTTGGGGGGTCAAAATCTCTTCATTCCTTAAACCTAAACGAATTAGCTTTCCTATGGAACCTTTTGTCGGCTCGAATGTTTTAAAAAAAGATGGTAAAGATGGCTTATTATCTAGAAAAAAGTTCTCAATTGTATTAAGCTGAGTAGTAGTACCTGAACCATCGCATCCTTCGAAGACAACGAAGTTTTTCAAAATTTCCATGTTAGAGCAGGATATTACATTATTTAAAATTTGGCAATTATTACTTCAAGTAAAGGAATAAAGCTTGGCTGAACCGGTAAAAGAGGGGGACAGGAAAAAAATCTCTAACCCTCTTATTGGTATTAGTATAAGAATCCTCATCTTTATTGGCCTAATCGGCGGAATACTGCTTGCATTAGGGCCCGTACAGGCAAATCTGCAGCAAAGAATAGAGTTCGCAAGGGATAATATCATCAGGGAGGCAGAGCTTTTCCTTGGGGCTAAGATTCAATACGGCTCAATAAGCCCGTCGATCTTTGGCGTATTTGATATTAGAGATTTGACTATAAAAAGAGATGATGACAGCATTCTGCTTTCAGTGTCCAGAGCAAGGTTATATTATTCGATTTTTGCGATATTCAGAGCAAATAACCTTGAAATGTTCCGTTCCATGAGGTTTGATCAACCTGTTTTAAGCCTTGATACCGCTAAAGATGCCAATCTTTTACAGCGTTTTACCGGTTTTAGGCCAAACGGAGAAGCAGAGTCCCTGCATTTTCGCGATTTACTGCCTGAAAGATTTACATTTCGTATTTGGAACGGAGAAGCAGAGATACGAGATACGTCAGGGACGGTACTTTTTTCTGATATAGGGATAGATGCAACCGTACGACAGGCTGAAATCAACTTTGACGGCCGTTTTAACGGAGCTGTTTTTCTTCCTGCCTTTAATGCCGTAATGAGCGGAAGAATTACAGGAGATTATTCGGGAGAAACCGATCTTGGTAATGCCATAGTAGCTATAAGTTCTATTACAGGTGATAATTTCATCCTTCAGCCGATGAACATAAGTTTTTTCCTTTCGGAAAGCCTTATTGAAGCTCGTAAAACCCATGACTCTACTCCAACAGCAATTTTTGTCCTTTATGACCGTCAAAACTCAAGGCTTACAGGCAATTTTGAAGGGGAAAACTTTTCTCCAAGGGATATGGTAACACTTACGGGAGCCTTTAGCGAGTATAATACGGCCCTGGCAGTGCATATTTCGGGGAATGCAGGGTTTATAAGAGATAATTCAAACGGCTTTCAGTATAATATTGATTTTTCAAGCTCAGGCCCTGAAGATTCGGCTTTTCAACAGATCTACCTTGATTTAAACATGCACGGAAACGGCGCATTCCTTATAGTTGATAATTTCGATTTCCGCTCTCCCTTTGGAAACCTCGAGTTTCAAGGAGGCATAGACTTTAACCCGAATACCCCGTATGGCTCACTTACCCTCACAGATTTCCGGTTGCAGGGGGACAGGGGCATCAGCGGCGAGTTCATGCTTCATACAGAGGGGGATGAAATTCTGCTATCGGGGGAAAATTTAAGGACAGGAGATCTGAGCCTCTCTTACCTTGAACTAAGCCTTATCCCTTATGAAAGAGGGTTTAATTTTAACTTCTCAGCCCTAAACTATAACGGGGCTCTCACACATACAGGGGAAGGAGAGGCAAAAAGCTCCTTATTACTCGAAGGCCAATTGGAAGTCGATCCCAATTTCAGCAGAACCCGCCTTGCAGGGGCCACCTTATTGCTCGATTCCTTCCCCGTTGGAGACATCCTGAAATTCGCAGAACCTCTTATTGACATTTCCATCCCGCTTCCTGCACTCGCTATGCTCGATGATTTGGTGGTCAATACCCGGGCAAATTTCAGCACAAATAACGGAGATATTTTTTATGATGTGCCGTATTTCGAGGCAGGTCATGGAGGAATACTTGGCGTGCATGCCACAGCCGGTTTTTCAGGTACAAACAGTAATATTAACTTAGATCATGCTCGGTTTACCTTCGGTGAAGAGGTTTTGGAGATTTCAGGGGCCCTTGACCTTTCCGATTTTGACGAAATCATCTTTTCTCTTGATACAAGATTCAATGATCTTGCATATTCCTTCGAAGGATATATCAGAGATGGACAGGAGATAACAATTTGGGGCTCCCATGGCTTCCAAATAATTTTAAGTGCCCATGAAAGCGCAGGCTATTCAGGCTTTATTAGAGGAGATGAGATCCCCGTTCAGGATAGAGAGAGGCCCGCACTTGCAAGTTTCTATATCCCCATCCATCTTGAGTCCCCTTCCTCTTGGAGGGCAAGTATAGATAGGTTTGAGATAACAGGTATTACAACACCGGTTACCTCCTCAGGGTCTGTATATCTTAGGGGCAATGCAAACGAAAGGGGACTTATCATTCCCGAAATATATTTTGATGATGGCCGCGGGCCCCTGCAGGGCGGTATCGCCGTAAGCTGGGATCAGAGTTATAGGAACTTCATCTTCAATGCAGAAGTTCTTGGTGACAGGCTTGAGTCCTATAATCTTAGCGGATCATACAGAAACAATATTCTGGACCTTGATTTTTCAGGCAGTTCAATGCAGCTTTCCCGCATAATTAATCATAATGCAATGGCTTCAGGGGATATAAACCTTCGTTGGGAATCACCTGAATCTTTTGAACTTGATGTCGATCTTTCTTCCTTTGTTTTTCACAGGCAGGGAGGCACAATCAGGGCCTCGGGCAATGTTTCCATGAATAATGATACCCTTTTCGCCGAAAAGCTCGCAATTAATCGCCAGGGCCTTGAACTCTATATTCCCATCATTAATATCGATCGCCTATCATCCTCCTTAGAAACAGAAGCCTTAATTTGGGGCGCTTTCTCCGGGAAACCTGTGGACATTTTAATGCGAGGAGAGGTGAGCTTTAACGAATCTGACAATTGGATAACTCTTTTAACCGATTTAAGCTATTTAAACGGCTCCCTTTTCATCGATTCCGCCCGATTTGATAACCTTGAAAGCACCGAACCCTTCGATTTTCATTTTACAGGCAGTCGTGAAACACACGGCTTTGCATTAAACCTGAACGGGGGCCCGAGAAACATGGTACGTTTCCGCTTTGCCCCTGAAGAAAACGGAGGCAGTTTCTTTGCCGCCCTCTCGGCTCCTTCCCCGGTAAGGGGAACATTCGCAGGGTCCATCATTTCAAATATGATCGATGCCCAAACCTCCGATCTTTACGTGGATATGGGCTCTCTCTGGCGTTTCATCCCCCCCGAAGTTGACTTTATCGCCTTCCCTGCAGGAATTGCGACCGGCTCCATAAGAATGACAGGCCCGATTAGTGACCCCGAGTTCTATGGTTTTGTCCAGGGCAGAAGTTTGCAGATGCTTATTCCCGATTTCATCGGTGGAATCATTCGCCCTGTACCCATACATGTGGTACTTGACGGACACGATATGACCTTTGGCCCCATTGATGCGGCAGTGGGTCAGGGCATGGGCAGGGCCTCGGGATGGTTCAGATTCGATCAATGGGTTCCGAATATTTTCAATATTGATATTCAGGTTCCCCATGAGCATCCGATACCCTATGACATTAATATTTCAGGGATTATCGCAAGGGGCCTTGCATCGGGAAGGCTCTCCCTTTCAATGGAAGATCTGATATTCTCGGTTAGCGGTAACCTGATGGCTCATGATACTGTTATGAGTATGAATGCCAATGAACTTACAGGACTTCTAGACTATGGAAGTGCAAGTCTTTCCGACAATCTTGTTCATGTGGCCACCGATATAACCATTCAAACAGGGAGGAGGGCAGAATTTATTTGGCCGCTGGAGTTCCCGATTATTCAAGCAAATGCTGATATGGGGACTACCATCAATATTAGAAGTGATGATATTGCAGGGCGTTACTCCCTAAACGGAGATGTCAGACTGCGAAGCGGGGAGATTTTCTATCTTGAAAGGAATTTCTATATCAGGGAAGGCACCATCTTCTTTAGAGAGAGTGAATTGCAGTTTAATCCCCGTATTTCTGCCAGAGCCGAAATACGGGAGCAGGCCAATTCAGGCCCTGTAACGATTTCCATGATAATCGACAACGCACCCCTAATGTCCTTCACTCCCCGTTTCACCTCAGCGCCGCCCCTGTCCCAGGTGGAGATCTACGCCCTGCTTGGTCAGCAACCCCTTGAGGGAACTGCTGACGGTCAATTGAACTTCGCAGCATCCGCGGCAATAGACAGCCTTGCCCAGGTAATCGTAGTTCAGAGGCTTCAGAGACAGTTGAGGGACTTCCTTGGGCTGGACATGCTTTCGGTGCGCACTCAGATTTTACAAAATGCGATTATGCAGTTTACAGGCCAATATGGGGAAGGATTCGATAGATCCCTTGTCGATAATACCACAATTTTCCTCGGAAGATACTTTGGAGCAGAGATTTTCGGCGAAGCAATGCTCTCTTTCAGGCATGATGAACTAATGGGTACAGGCGGAATCAGACTTGAATCGGAGTTTGGCCTTGAAATGAGGAATCCATTCTTCGATATCAGGTTAAGCATGATCCCTCTTAATGCAGAAAGATTATTTATTGATGATGTTTCCCTCTCTCTGATTTGGCGGAGATCATTCTAAAATAGAAAATAGGGCTCTATCAATTTTTTCTTTTTTTTTTTATGATAGTTATATTGAGATGCAGCATGGTTTAAGGAGCAATAATGCGGATATTTTTGGCTATTGCCATTATATTGATATTGGTTTTTCCCGGTTTCACCCAGGAATCGGGTGATTGGTTTCAGGGAAGACCAATCAGGAGAATTGTTTTTGAGGGGCTTGTAAATGTAAGACTTATGGACCTGGAAGGAATAATCCAGCCGTATATTTCAAGATCTTTTACCGACGATCTATACTGGGAACTTCTTGGCCGCCTCTATGCCCTTGAATACTTTGACGATATAACCCCTTCTGCCCTTAGAGCCGATGCCGCAGGAACGGAGGTGGTGCTTCAGTTCACAGTAGTGGAAAGACCCGTGGTCACCAGAATCAACTTCGTCGGGAACTCCGGCGTAAGAAGAAGTGACCTAATGGATACCATCACCCTGCAGGTAAACGATGTAGCCACACATTTAAGACTCCGAATGGACGAGCAGGCACTGATTGCAAGATATCTTGAAAGAGGCTTCCCTGACGTTAGAATCCGAACGGAAATCGTGTCCACAGGACCACTGGCTGTCACGGTAAATTTCCATATTGATGAAGGGGACAGGGTCTCCATTGAGGCCTTCGTATTTGAGGGAAACTCGGTATTTTCTGACAGGACCCTCGAGAGGCAGCTCAGCCTCCGAACCAGAGGTATAATCCAGGACGGAGCCTTCCAGGAGGCGAGGCTCATTGCCGACAGGCAGGCCATAGCCGAATATTATCATGACCGCGGTTTTATTGATGCACTGGTTGTGGATGTGGCCCGGGAAATTCGAAGGAATGACAGGGGTCAGAACCTGATGACTATCACCTTTAGAATATATGAAGGAAGACAGTATACCTTTGGAGGCATTACATTCGAAGGTAATCATATTTTTTCTGATGAGCAGCTTTCAGCCCTAGTCCTTTCAAGAACGGGAGATACGGTTAACATAAGAAGGGTGCAATCGGATTTGATGAGGATTGCAAGCCGTTATTATGAAAACGGTTATATTTTTAATCGTATCGATCCAATACCTGTGCGGGATGAAAGTGCAGGCATCCTTTCCTACCATATTCAAATTGTAGAATTTGGCCGTGCACATATCGAAAACATTATCGTAAGGGGCAATGAAAGAACCAGGGATTTTGTAATTCTTCGCGAGATTCCCCTAGTCCCGGGGGATGTTTTCTCCCAGAGCAAGGTAATTGATGCCCTAAGAAATCTTCACAATTTACAGTACTTTTCCATGGTCGAACCTCAGACCCCTCCGGGCAGTGTGGACGCCCTTATGGACCTTGTATTCACCGTTGAGGAAATGCCCACTGTTGACCTCAACTTCGGTCTTCATTTCTCAGGCTCCTCTGACCCCGATAATTTCCCCATTTCCATTCAAGTTGAATGGAATGACAGGAATTTCCTTGGTGCAGGTAATGTACTTGGTGCAAATCTTCTTGCATCAATTGAAACCCAAAGTGTTGCCCTTAATTATACACAGCGCTGGCTCTTCGGGCTTCCCCTCTCGGGAAGCTTTGACCTTACACTCCAACACATGGCTCGCAGAGCGGCAACACAAAACACTGCCCCCTTCTTTCACGGGAATGAAAGTTATGCCTTTCCTGACGGCTTTAATTCCTTTGATGAATACGAGGCAGCAAATAGGGTCCCGCCTGACAGTTATCTTATGCCCTATAATCAGTGGAACCTTTCTCTTGGTGTCGGCTCGGGATACCGCTGGCTGACCCAATACGGTAACCTGGGCTTTTTCGGGGGATTTAGAATAGGAATGATTCAAAATACCTACGATTCCTCTCTTTATAGGCCCTTTGATCCGATTATCCGTGAGAGAAATAATAGGTGGACACCTGCTCTGTCGGTGTGGACATCCCTTTCCCTCGACAGGCGGGATATTTTCTGGGATCCTTCAAGCGGTTACTATGGGGTTCAGCGCCTTAGCTGGCATGGTATCCTGCCCTTTGAGCCGGAGCATTATATCAGGACTGATACAAGGGTTGAGTTTTTTCAGACCCTCGTTGACATCCCTGTTTTTGAAAACTGGAACTTTAAGGCTGTATTTGGAATCCATTCAGGTCTTTCCTTTATTTTCCCGCAGCCGCAATATGGTCAACCAAGGATTGAAGAGACAAGTCAGCTAGCCGTTGACGGAATGTTCTCGGGCCGCGGCTGGAACAGTGAGTTCAGGAGGAAGGGACATGCCCTTTTTCAGAATTGGGCAGAAATTCGCATCCCCCTTGCACCCGGAATCATCGCCTGGGATTTCTTCTTTGATGCCGCAGGGATTAAGGAAACACCGAGTGCCTTTTTTACCGACTTCTGGGCGGATGACGGCACAATGCCCGGCTCCGACACCTTCTTTATGCGCTTCAGTTTCGGGGGCGGATTCAGGTTTACCATATCCCAATTTCCTTTCAGATTCAGCCTTGCAAGGCGCTTCATAATAAGGGATGGGGGTGTAGAATGGGTTGGAACAGGTATCGGAGGTTCGGGATTCGATTTTGTTATATCTTTTACTATGTCTACCTATTAGTTAAGAGGAATGGGAATGAAAAAAAGCATTTTGATAATCTTGCTTTTATTTACTTTAGGCTTGAATGCAGGGGCCCAGCAGCTCACCCGTTTTGCAGTTGTTGATCTTCCAAGGGTCTATATGGCCTTTTTCTCCGAGTCAAGAGCAGTAAGGGATTTTGAAGCCCGCAGCGCCCAGGTACAGGCGGAAATTGATAGAATGTCTGCCGAGATTCAGGCCTTAAGAGTTAATATGGTGAATGCCCAGGCCCAGGGCAATATGGAGCAGGCCTTTCGTATTGAAGCTGATATAAACAGAAGAACCGACTTTCTTAGAGAATTTTATCAGGTAAGAACTGCAGAGTTGGAAACCATGCGTAATAATCTGACTCAATCCGGGGCCTTCCTTGAGCAAATTTATGACGAGATACGGTTCCTTGCAGAAAGTGAAGGCTTCAGTATGGTTCTATCCCTTAGGGAGAATACAGGCATACTCTGGTATAGCCCCACTGTCGACATTACAGACAGACTTATTCAAAGACTTACAAGCAGGCGTTAAGGAGACTATCTGACAGGCACAAGCCCCATGATGGACCAATACCGCAGGATTAAGCGGGATCATCAGGGGGAGGTTCTTTTCTTTAGATTGGGCGATTTTTATGAAATGTTTTTTGAAGACGCCCTGGAAGTATCTGCCCTTCTGAATCTCACACTTACAAGCCGTCAGGGTTATCCCATGTGCGGCATTCCGTATCATGCGTCCCGCTCGTATATTGCAAGGCTCTTAAAGGAAGGAAAGAAGGTCGCAATCTGCGAACAGCTTAGCGCACCGGGAAAGGGCCTTATTGAGCGAAAAGTTGTGGAAGTTATAACACCCGGCACTTCCATAGATGAAGACTTTCTTGAAAAGGGAAACTCAAACTACCTTGCTTCCTTGGCCCATACTCAAGCGGGTAGTTTCTCTTTTTCCTATATTGATCTTTCCACAGGGGATTTCTTTTCGACTGCCTTTGGAGAAGACAATTCGGCTGAAAGGCTAAGGCAGGAACTTGAAAGATTGCAGGCAAGAGAATTGATAGTACAGGAGTCACTCTTAAACGAATTTCCTGCCATTGCAAGAGCAATTCAGGAAAGAGGAACCCTGCTTAATCGCTGGGCTGACTGGCTATTCGATCTTGGAAGGAGCAGGGACAGACTTGAAAAGCAGTTCGGCGGTGCAAGTCTTAAGGGCTTCGGACTAAGCGAAAAGTCTCCGCAAATAATATCAGCAGGTGCCTTACTTGATTATCTTGATGATACTGCAGGAACCCTTATCCCCCATGTGCGCTATATAAAGATTTATGGTGATAATGAATATCTGGGCCTTGATGAATCCACCCAGAGGAATCTGGAACTTGTAAGGAATCTCCAGGACGGAGAGAGCCGCTTCTCTCTTCTTGAAGTAATGGACGAAACAAAGACTGCAATGGGACGCCGTCTTTTAAGAACCAGAATACTTCAGCCCTTGATTGACGAGTCTCTAATTAATTTAAGACTAGATAATCTTGACTATCTATATCATAGTCAGGAAAAGCTTATCAAATTACGGGAGATACTCGGGAAGACTCAAGACCTCGAGCGGCTTTGCTCCCGAATTGCCCTGGATAAGGCACACGGTAAGGACATGCTTGCAGTAAGAAATGTCTTAAGTCAATATGCCTGTATAAAAGAATTGGCTCTTTCTATCAACTTTGAATCAGATGAAGCCCTATCTCTTAATGAGCATGGGGAAGATCAGCTCAAAAGTTTAAGGGATTTATTGGAAAAAGCAATTTCTGAAGATCCTTCGATTCTTTTAAGTGAAGGCAATCTTATTAAAAGGGATTATAACTCGGAACTTGACAGATTGCATGAGTTAAAGGATTCAGGCAGAAAGCTGCTTGAAGAATACCTTGAAGAAGAAAAACAGAAAACAGGAATAACCGGTCTTAAGATAAAGTACAATAGATTTATCGGGTATTTTTTTGAAGTAAGCAATGTAAATCTTGGAAAGGTACCTGAGCATTTTATCAGACGCCAGGGAATCGCAGGGGGCGAGCGTTTCAGCACCGAGCGTCTTGCTGCTCTTGAGTCTGATATTAACGGAGCTTCCGACAGGATCATTGAAACAGAGAAGAGGCTCTTCTTAGAGCTAAGAGATGAGGCAAGGGCCCTATTGCCCTGTCTTACTGCGGCAGGCAGGAGAATTGCCGAGATTGACTGTGTTCAGTCACTTGCAAGAGCTGCTACCATTCATGGCTGGTCAAGACCTGTAATTAATGCAGGTAGTGCAATTAATATAATCGAAGGGCGCCATCCGGTCGTTGAAGCTTATTTAAGACACGGGGAGTTCATCCCAAACGATATTATTCTTGATGCAGGAGATACCTCCTTTGCCCTGATTACAGGCCCGAATATGGCAGGCAAATCCACATACCTTAGGCAGGCAGCCCTTATTACCATAATGGCTCAATCGGGGAGCTTTGTTCCTGCACGGCAGGCCTCCATCGGCCTTGTTGACCGCATCTATTGCAGGGTTGGGGCCCAGGATAATCTTGCAAGAGGGGAGTCAACCTTTCTTGTTGAAATGAATGAAACTGCCTTTATTCTTAATACTGCAACAGAAAAAAGTCTTGTGATCATGGACGAAGTCGGAAGAGGAACCGGCACCGAAGACGGTCTTTCCATTGCAAGGGCAGTATGCGAGGATCTTCTTGAAAGGATAAAATGCCGAACCCTTTTTGCAACCCATTATCATGAGCTTTCAAGGCTTCTGCATCCGCGAATGGTAAACCGTTCAATGGAAGTATCCGAGAGAGACGGGGAAGTCTTATTCTTACGAAAGCTGCGAAATGGCCCTGCAGGTAAATCGTACGGTCTTCACGTTGCGGCCCTTGCAGGGCTCCCCGATACGGTAATCAACCGGGCGAAAGAGATAATGGGCAGTATTCCGGAAAGTGATAATATACCTCTTCCAAAAACGAAAACTTCCAATAATATAGAATCAAAAATAATAAAAGCAATCTCTGAACTTGATATAAATTCCACCGCCCCTATAAAGGCCCTGACTTTAATCCGGCAGTGGCAGAGAAGTATTGAGAAGCCCGGGAAAAACCGGGGGAATGAACCTTCCCTATTTAACTTCGACGATGATATCGACTAACTTATATTGTTCAAGCAGCTTTATATAATCCATCACTATGTCGGGATCTCCGTCATTTAATTCAAGCCGCAGTTCTCTTGCAATTTCAAAGATGCTGCGCTTGCCGTCCATATAAAATTGTATAAGAGCCTCACTGTCACCTGATGATTTAAACTTCTTCCTGCTTCCCTTATTGTATGCTGTATAAGCAGCATAAAGCTCATTATCGTTAATCGCGTAATCATCCAGATGCTGGATTGGAGATACATGCTTTCGTATGGGTATACCTGCATACTGTGAAGGAGTCTGGTGTTTCCTATAAGTAAAATCTTTTACCCCGGAATTTACCAAATATTTTTTGAATGCCGCATCAACAATGGTCTTTATATATTGCTGCTCATTACCAATTAGAAGAGATAGTCTTTCCTGCTCACTGCCCTTAAAAAACCTCTTGTAATCATCGCACCCTGCCCCTGCAAAACGTTTTATTTGCTCAAACTCTTCATATAGATCGTTTGCAGTTTGATTATCATTTTTATCTTTCTTCTCATGAGCTCTTTCAATGGCAAGACTCAGTGCCCTGCTAAGGCGTTCCCCCGATTTATTGAGGATTCCGCTTAGATCATCAATTGATAAATTCGCAAGTGCATAGGCATAAGAAGCTGCAATGCATGCTGACTTTTGTAAAATAAAGGGGTCAAGTTTATCGATTGTATCCTTATCTGTATGATAGTTTACATCAGGTGATTGCCCAAGCATGAATGTCGGGATTGCTATTGTTGGGTCAGAGAGAATAAAGTGGTCGCTTCCACCTCCGTAAATCGTCTCTTGTATATTCAAGACAGAAATATTTTGCTCACCCTCGAATAATGCTGTATTACCATCCTTTCTAACTTCATCTATAACGAAGGCCGCAAGGTCGGTCACAAAGGAGGGCATTGCCCTTGGCAAGTCTACCATTGTAAGAGGGCCATAGCCGTTCGCTTGCCTTCCTCCCACCATGTCAAGATTTATACCTGCCAGAATTTTCTTCATGCCCGCTCCAATTTCGTCAAGGAATGCATAAGTTCCGGTAAACTCAGGTACAAGAAGCAATCGTATAGTCCTTTTAAGGGGAGGAATTTTCCCGTTTTTTAAAAGGTCATTCAGGGTTTTCATCGCCTCCATTCCTGCGGCAACCCCGCTGGCATTGTCATTTGCACTTGCTCTTGGATGGCATAGATGAGCTACAATGATAATTTCTTCATCACTTTCGCCTTTTATGACAGTATCTACATTTTCAAAAGATCCGTCATAAATTGAAGAAGAAACATAACAGGATACTTTCGGATAAAGGTCTTTGCTTGAATCCTTGATATGCTCTTCACGCATTTTTCTGCACTGTTCTGCAAGGATATCTCCTTCTTTCGGACTTAGTACAAAACCAAATGCTTTTGGTTCGTTTATCGTATATTTCCACCAGAAGGAAGTATAGTTTAAGGCATCGAACATGGTAAAACGATCCCTTACATCGTCAATAGGGCGAAGGAAATCGCTTATAATACCCACGGCTCCCCGCTTTTTCACTGCCCATTCCATAAAGGGCTGAAAGGCTTCCCTTACAAAAATAATTTTCCCCTGTAAATCCAGGCCCTCATAAGCTGCTTCTTCCGTGCCGCGATCCAAAAGCACTACATCGAGCGGCTTATTTCTATGATCGCAGGGATAACTCCTCTGAATTATGGAAAGGTTATTTGCAGAAAAGTCCGCAAGCCGCTTTATCTCGGGGCTAAGAAGATCACAGTAAGCTTCCTTGCAATCCCATTCTTTGAAAATTTTTGCCGAAAGATACCATTTCTTACCGTCAGCGGGATATGACTTAACCTTGCTGTCAAGACCATAATTCTGTAACTGCTCTGCAATTAATCCTGCTGCCGCCCTAAAGCCCTTTGAGCTCTGTATACGGTGATAATTTGAGACTTCCCCTGCATTGTTAAAAATGCGGTTCCCGTCCGCCGCGTGCTTTATGGCTCTAATATAGTTTTTCATGGTTTCACCTCTATTTCTGTATGACATTTAATTCATTTTTTGTCAAATGGCCAAAGAAAAAGAATTTTTAGTCTTTTCTTTTTATTTATTGTATATCTATTCCTCAGGTGCTATTTTCACCCTCCTTATAATTTGCCAAATTAATTTTATTGCAATATGTTTTATTTAACTACATGCCGGTTACGTAGGAAAACCTTTTTTGGAGGAGTAGATTATGAGAGATTATCTTAAAATAGCAGACAGCCCCCTTATGCTTTTCCTTGTATCATTCACGCTTTTGGTTGTTGCAGGGCAGAGCCTTTTCTTTATAAGAAGGGCATGGAAAGAAGGCGCTAAAATCGGTATTGAGACTGCTCTGATGAAAAAATCCATGATAAACAGTGCTATATTTTCTGTTGTACCTTCATTGCCCATTTTGATCATGCTTGTTATTTTAAGCAATTCACTTGGCAGATATTTTATCTGGCTTCGTCTGTCAGTTGTGGGGTCAGCGGCCTATGAAAGTATGGCTGCTAACATTGCTGCAACATCAGTAGGTCTTAGCGGTTTTGGCGATCCTAATTTTAATCTGGAAGCATTCAGTACTGTAATGTATGTCATGACCTTTGGTATTGTTTGGGGAATTATTTTTAACATCTTTTTCATGAAGTCCCTTGATAAGTTTTCCAAAAAAATGAAGGCGGCAAAGAATAATTTCGTCCCCGTCTTTTCAGCGGCTCTATTCATGGGAATACTCGGACTCATGTCTTCACCGCATATCACCAATTTTGGAAATATTCCGGCCCTTACAGCTTATATAAGCTCTGCAATCATGGTTTTAATCTGTAGTAAACTAGCAAAGGGTACAAGGTTTAAGGCTATAGATGATTTTTCTCTGCCCATCGGCATGATCTTTGGTATGGCCATGGCTATTGTCACAACTAATCTTATTGGATAGAAGGAGAAATTTATGAGTACAATTCAAGATGATGAAAAAAAATATGATGATGAGATTAACCTGCTTGGACGTGTTACAAGTATTATTACTCTTATTCTAATGTTTAGTATTCCGATTGTAATTACTCTTTGGCACAAGATTCCGGTAGATTTTTCTACCACTATGGTTGCTCTTAGCGGTATGATTGCAATGTTTGCACCTGCTGCTGTTATAGAGAATATTTCATATTATGCAGTAATTGGGGCGGGAGGAGTTTACTTATGTTCTATTACAGGTAATGTGATGAACATGAAACTGCCAAGTGCAATTTCGGGAATGAAGATTGCTAATGTGGAACCGGGCTCACGTAAAGGTGATATTATTTCTATCTTGAGCATTGGTACTTCATCCCTTGTTACCATGTTAATACTCTTTCTTGGAATGATTGTGGTCGCAAGGCTCTTGGCTCCCCTTCTTTCCCATCCGGTACTTGCTGCAGGTTTTGCAAATGTAATGCCTGCACTTCTTGGCGCTGTTGCAATGCCAATGATAATAAGGAATTGGAAGATAGCCCTTGCTCCATTTTTTGTAAGCATAATTCTTTGCTTGATTCTTGGTGTTTGGTTTGTCCAGAGATACCAGAGCTTTTTATTACCCGGCATAATGATTATATCATTAGCCGCTGCTTATGGTATGTATAGAAAAGGAATGCTGTCTGTAAAGCCGGCTGAAAAGGGAGAATAATTATGACAGATGAAAAAAAAATTATAATCGATGCAATTGAAAGTAAATCGAAGGTCTTCTGCGATATTAGCGATAAAATTTGGGACTTCGCTGAAGTTCGTTTCGACCTAAGAAACTCGGCAGACCTTCTCTGTAATTACCTTGAACAGGAAGGTTTTACAATCGAGCGCGGCTTGAGCGGTATGAATGATGCCTTTATTGCCACCTACGGCAGTGAAGGACCTGTAATCGGTATTCTTGGCGAATATGATGCCCTTTCAGGAATGAGTCAGAGTGCAGGTCAATGTAAAAAGGAAGTGCTTGTTGAAGGCGGTGCAGGTCATGGTTGCGGACATCAACTGCTTGCCGCAGGTGCTCTTGCAGGGGCTATCGGACTCAAGGAATACCTTTCGAAAGCAGGGGAGAGCGGTATAATTAAATACTTTGGCTGTCCCGCCGAAGAAAGCGGTTCAGGAAAGGCCTTCCTTGCAAGGGACGGAGCCTTCACAGGAGTAGATGCCTTTCTTACCTGGCACCCAATGTCTGAAACAGGTGCCTTTGGTTGCAGTACGCTTGCAAACTATCAAGTTTACTTTCACTTTAAGGGACGAAGCTCCCATGCTGCAGCAGCACCGCATGAAGGACGAAGTGCCCTCGATGCCTGCGAGTTGATGAATGTAGGTGTAAACTACCTGCGTGAACATATAGTTCCCGAGGCCCGTGTTCACTATGCATATATCGATACAGGCGGTCCTGCTCCGAATGTGGTCCAGGCAAGTTCGACATTGCTTTATTTTATTAGGGCTCCAAAATCATCCCAGGTCCATGATATATATCTGCGTGTACTGGATATTGCAAAGGGCGCCGCATTAATGACAGGCACTTCTATGGAGCTTGAATGGGATAGTGCCTGTGCCGAGTATATTTTAAACTCCACTCTTCTTGATGCAATGTATAAAAACATGGTTGAACTTGGCCCTGTTCCATTTGATGATGAAGACTTTGAACATGCAAGGGGCTATTCTTCACAGCTTGACGATCTGACAAAAAACTTCCTGCGTTCGAGTATCGCAAAGAAGTTCCCGGGAGAAAGCCGTGAGAGGCTTGACCTGCTTGCATCTAAACCCCTTCTTGACGATATAGTACCTTTGTCTATTTCTGAAGAAGCAATGCCGGGTTCGACTGATGTAAGTGATGCGAGCTGGCATGCGCCAACCGTGCAATTTGTAGTCGGCTGTTATCCTCAAGGCACCCCTCCTCATTCATGGCAGTGGGTTGCGACAGGAAAAAGCAGTGTGGTTCATAAGGGTCTTCTGCATAGCGGCAAAATTCTGGCATTGACGGCGCTTGATATAATCAAGAATCCTGAATTGCTGAAAAAAGCAAAGGAAGAATTCAAGGATAGGCTTGCAGGTGAAACATATAATTGTGCAATTCCAAAGGATGTCATTTCCAAGTAGTGCAGGAGAATTTAAATAAATAATTAAAAATAATTTAAAAAATGTAAAGCAAAATCCATTTCCGCGCAGTATACCTATATGAAGTATTTTTATTTTTTTCTTAGGGAGTTCTTCTTCCCTAAAGGGTGCGGCCTTTGCGGAGAGGCCCTCTTTGAAAGTGAAGATGCCCATTTCGGGCTGTGTTCCGGGTGCAGAACCCTGCTTTCTTCAGCACTTGGCTTAGAAAAACGATGCAATGTATGCGGGAAGGCCCTTATTTCGGAAACAGGTAATTGTCTTATCTGCAGGAAACAGGAAGGTACATATAGTGAGCATATAGAAAAGCTTAAATGCATTTTTCCATATAGCGGGCGCTATATAAAACTTCTTGCATCTTTTAAGTTTAATAAGTCTATGGGTGTAGGGAATTATTTTATCTGCTGCCTAATTAATGCTCTAAAAAGTTTTAAAGAAGAAGAAATAAGGAATGCTGTATTGGTCCCTGTTCCTCCAAGGCCCGGGAAGCTGAAAAAACAAGGCTGGGACCAAGTTGAGTATCTTGCTAAGGGGCTTGAGAAATCGAGTGATTTCCCATACGGCCCATTACCTATAGTTCGTTGTTTAAAAAGGCTTCCTTCGAGAAGCCAGAAAGAGTTGAATAAAAATGAAAGGGGTGCAAATTTAAAGGGACGTATTATATGCAGAAAAATGCCCGGAGATACTGCAATTTTATTTGATGATGTATTAACCACAGGTGCCACTCTCAATGCCTGCGCAAGTGCATTAATTGAGAGCGGTTGCAAAAGAGTTATTGGAATTTGTCTTTTCTATGACTAATTAATAGCCTAAAATAATTAATTCCACTGTACGATAAGACTCCCAAATACCTGTTCTTGCAAGTATCGGAGTCCTGTCTGATCCATAATACTCATAGCTTATTCGTTCCGGATCTATACCATGATTTTGGATGAAATAATCTCTGCTAAAGGCAGCCCTCCATAGACTGACCATATGCCTTCCCTCATCGGTATGGAAGGGAGCTGCGTAAGCATGAATGATTAACTCTAATGACGGGTCTGCAGCAAGTTCCCTGCCCACATCTTCAAGAATTGGATGAGAGAAATCAAGCAAAACGTCTGAATTTGCCTCAAAGTATATGGAAAGGAAAATTCCCTGTCTGCCGCCCAGAGCTATTGCCGTGCCTTCTAATTGCGATGTCCTCTCGGGAGGCGGTGTTGTCGTGGACGGCGGAGTCGTGGCCGGTGGCGGAGCTGTCTCGGGAGGCGGAGTCGTGGCCGGTGGGGCAGTCACGGTCTCGGCCGGCTCAGGCGCTGTTGCAGGCGGCGGCGTTGTCGCAGGAGGCGGTGTTATAGGTGCTGTCTCGGGCGGTGTCGTCGCCGGGGGTGCAGTTACGGTCTCGACCGGCTCAGGCGTTGTTACAGGCGGCGGTGTTGTCGCCGGGGGTGGTGTCACAGGAGCTGTTTCGGGCGATGTCGTCACCGGAGGCGGTGTCGTTGCCGGGGGTGCAGTCTCAGGCGCTGTCGTCGCCGGAGGCGGAGTTGCCGCGGGCGGAGCGGTCACAGGGGTTGTCGCAGGTGGTGTCGTCGCAGCCGGGGGTTGTGTCACAGGCGCTGCCGCAGGCGGCGGTGTTACAGGAGCCGTCACAGGCGCTGTTTCTGGAGGCGTCGTCGTCGCAGGTGGTGTAGTTACTGGTGACGGAGCTGTCTCGGGAGGCGGAGTCGTGGCTGGCGGAGCGGTCACTGTTTCGATCGGCTCAGGTGTTGTCACCGGAGGCGGAGTCACAGGAGCCGTCACAGGCGCTGTCGCGGGTGGAGTCGTTGCCGGTGGTGTCGTTACCGGCGGCGGAGCGGTCACAGGGGTCGTCGTCGCAGCAGGCGGAGCGGTCACAGGGGTTATTGCAGGGGACGGTGGTGTTACAGTTGCCTGTTGTGCAGGGGCCTGTTCAACGGGCGGGCCTTGAGCTATCGCTTCAGTCCCGGTTTGCTCGGCTCTTTCTCTTACCGGTCTTCTAAATGATCCCCTTGGAAAACGAACACCCACATCGAATGTTGTATGAAGGTCAGGCCTTACTGCTGTAGGGTAAAAGTCAAATCCTCCCCCTATATATACGCCGAAAGGAAAGTACCTATAGCGAAACTCAATCTCGAATCTTACCCCGGAAAATAGGACCCATCTATTTGTGTCAGGTCCTACAAGGCCAAATGTGCCAAGTTTGAATACAGGGGCAAAGTAAAGTATTTCTGCAAGCCTGAAAGGATGGGCTATTGCAAAAGCCAGGGGAATATAATCAACTGTACCCTGTCCTCCAAATCTTAGGCCTGAACTGTATCCTGCTTCAATACCCAAAGCAAGGGCACCATAATCATTAGAGAACTCTAAACTTCCGCCAAGTTTTAATATATTTAATCTTGTTATCGTAATTTCAGGAATTATATGCAGAGGACTGCCCTGGAAACTGGGTCTAGCGTACCCCGAGAAAATGAAAAAGTCCTGTCTTTCTTCGTTCTGTGCATAAATGGATGTGGAAAGAACTGCTCCTAATAGAATTGCGAAAAAACAAAATCTACGCATAAAAAGAGCTCCTGTCCGTAATGTTATTAAATCACGAAGTATTCTATCATTATTTTGCTGATAATTACCACCCTTCCAATAGCTCAGAAGGCGAAGGCCTCCTGAGCTATTGACATTATTGAATCATTTTGCTATGCTTTAAATGACAGCATAGGTTCCGCAATAAATTGGGCCGTTTCGACGACCCTTTTTTTGTACCCTTGGCTTGGATTAATATGAAGTATATCCGCCAAATAACAAAAGACCCGTTCGGGCATTTGTTAACTTCTCTCGGGCCCTTGGTTCAAAGCCTTGGGATGTCTCTAATAGAGCTTAATGTCTTTCATTCCCGGGGGCGACAGGTTCAGGTGAAAGCTGTCATTTACAAGGCCGGAGTAATCGGAATAGATGATTGCTCGAAGGTGAGCCGAAGTATTATGCCAAGACTGGAACTTGATTTTCAGGGTAAGGATTTGCACCTGGAAGTTTCATCAACCGGTATTGATAGGCTCATTAAGGAAGGCAGGGAGTTTCATCACTATATTGGAAAGGAAATAAGGTGTTTCCGTACCGATATTTCGGACTGGACAACCGGGATACTGCTTTCAACGGATGAGGAAAAGATTGTTCTAAAAGGCGGGGCTGAGGAAATTGCCCTGCCTTATGAAATAATTGCCAAAGCGCGGCTTCACGCTTCGCCGCTCTAGGTATAGGAGGATAAATTGGCAACGGATATGTCTGAAGCGATTCGCCAACTCATGCAGGATCGTAATATGTCTGAGGAGCTGATCCTTACAACCATCGAAAACACTCTCCTTGCGGCTTATAAACGCCGTTTTGGTAATTCGGACAATGCAATAGTCCGTTTTGGTGATGATAACTACGAAGTTACAATTTATGCAAAAAAGAAAATAGTAGATAGTGATAATTTCTATGATCCAAGCTCAGAAATTGAACTTGATGAGGCAAGGGAGCTGAATCCCGAGGCAGAAATTAACGATGAGATACTTATAGAGGTAGACCCAAAGGATTTTGACAGAGGATCGGTGCAAAGCGCAAAGCAAACCGCTCATCAATCAATAAGAGAGATACAGAAAGACTCTCTTTATGCTGAATATAAAGATAAAATTGGTGAAATTATCATCGGATACTATCAAAGAGAAAGAAATGGAACGATATTTGTCGATCTTGGCAAGATTGAAGGGAAGCTTTTAAAGAAATACCAGTCTCCAAAGGAAGAATTTCACGTTAATGACCGAATTAAGAGCCTTATAGTGGAAGTTAATAAGAATCCGAACAGCCCATTGGAGATTATTTTATCCAGAACGCATACAGATTTTGTCAGGGCTATTTTTGAGCTTGAAGTCCCTGAAGTCTACGATAAAATCGTAGAAATCCATAAAATCGTCCGCGAGCCGGGATATAGAACGAAGCTTGCTGTTTATTCAAACAGAGAGGATGTTGATCCGGTCGGTGCCTGTGTTGGCTTAAAGGGTGTTCGTATTCTTGCCGTCATCAAGGAACTTGAGGGAGAGAAAATTGATATTCTAAAGTACGATCCTGACCCGAGAAAGTTTATCAAAAATGCTCTTTCCCCTGCCGAAGTTCAGGATGTAATCATACTTGATGAGGCAAAGCATCAGGCCCTCGCTGTTGTAAGCGAATCTCAGCTTTCCCTGGCGATTGGGAAGCAGGGATTGAATGTACGTCTTGCAAATCGCCTTGTAGACTGGAATATTGATGTAAAAACTGACGCACAGTTTGAAGATATGGATATTGCCGCCGAATCCAGGCGGGCGGTGTCTGAGCTATTCGGAGATGATGACTACGGAGTGGAGTACTCTCTTGTCTCACAGTTGCCGGGTGTTGATTCTGCTGTAGCAGCTCTTTTAATTGAGAAGAATATAGATTTTATCGAAGATTTCCTTGCTCTTTCTGAAGAGGAGCTTGTGGAAATTGGTCTCGCTGAAGAGCAGCAAAGGATCTTAAGAGCTCTTATCGAAGAGCATATTGAGATAGTTGAAGAAGAGGAAGAAGTTTCTGAAGAGGATTTGGCGATTTCCCCTGAAAAAGAAGAGGAACCGCCCCAGGAAGAAGAAGTTATTGAAGTGGAGCCTGAGGAGTATGAATGTCCTGAGTGCTTTGCAAGGATCACTGTCGATATGACAAGTTGTCCTGCATGTGGAATTGGGCTTAGCTTCGAATATGAAGATGAGACAATATCTTAAGAAAGGAAGAATATGGCTGAGGAAACAGGTAATACCCAAAAACCAAAAGCGGAGTTAATTAAGCGACCCCCACGATCAAAACCGGAAAATCCTGCTGCAACAGGCGAGCAAGACAATTCTGAAAGAACGGCAAGAAACGCTCCCGAGCACGGAGAGCGCCGTAAGGTAATTGTGGTAAAAAAGAAGTCGCCGCCTCCTGCACCACATTCAACGCCTGCAGTACAGGGGCCTGTTGTAAGGCGCCCTCAGCCTAAGGTCGTTGTTGCACGGTCACAGGAACCTGTGCCGACTCCTCCTACTCCTGCAGTCAAAGAAAAGCCACCGGTTCAGAGCCGTGAAATAACCGAAGAGCCGCAAGTGCAGCCCCCGGTAGAAAAAAAGGAAAGCACCACAAGTACCTTCCCTATTACGCAGCGCCCTATGGCCGCTGCAGGCAGGGTAGGTGGTAAGTATGTGGGCCCGCGTCCCCAGCATGAAGAATCAGTCAGGGGAGGGAGCCAGGGAAGACAACATGGTCCTGCAGGCAGACCCGGCAACAGACCTCCCGGAGCAAGAACTGACGGAAGGCCCGGCGGCTTTACCCCCGGCGGGCAGAGACCTCATCAGGGCAATCAGAGGCCCGGCGGCGGCGGACAGAGGCCTTTCGGCGGGCCGCCTCGTCCCGGCGGACGTGGCCCCGGTCCAGGCGCTCAAAGGCCCGGCGGTTTTACCCCGGGTACCGGCACACCTCCTCCCGCAATGGAAGGAAAGGGTTCTACAAAGAAAACCTTTAAGGCAAAGAAACCTGTTTACACTCGAAAAGAGAAAGAACAGGAAATGCAGGAGAAACTGCTTCAAACAAAGAAGAAGATTTCCCAGATTACAAATCCCGTTCCAAAATCGATTGAGATAATGGAAGTTGTATCAGTATCTGAACTTGCTCGTAAGATGAACCTTAAGGCATCAGACCTTATTCAAAAGTTAATGGCCATGGGTCAGATGGTAACCATAAATCAAAAAATTGACGCAGATACTGCTACTATTCTTGCGGCAGAATTCGGCGCCGATGTAAAAATCGTAAGTCTTTACGATGAAACTGTTATTGATACAGGCAGTGACCTTGAAGAGGATTTGAGCAGAAGGCCGCCGGTTGTAACCGTAATGGGCCACGTTGATCACGGAAAGACAAAGCTCCTTGATGCAATCAGGAGTGCGGATGTGGTTTCAGGGGAGTTTGGAGGCATCACCCAGCATATTGGTGCTTATACTGTTGATACTCCTCAAGGAAAAATCACCTTCCTTGATACACCGGGCCACGAGGCATTTACCCGAATGCGCGCAAGAGGTGCACAGGTTACAGATGTTGCGATAATTGTCGTTGCAGCTGATGATGGCGTAATGCCGCAGACAGTTGAAGCTATAAACCATGCAAAAGAAGCTAATGTCCCGATTATTGTTGCTATCAATAAGATAGACAAACCTGAAGCAAACCCTGACCGTGTTAAGACACAGTTATCCGATCATCAATTAATTCCTGAGGATTGGGGCGGTCAAACTATGTTTGTTGAAATTTCTGCACTTAAAAAAGAAGGTATCGATAAGCTTGTCGAAGCCATCCTTTTGGAAGCTGAAATTCTTGACCTTAAAGCAAACTATAATAGAAATGCAGAAGGGAAGGTTCTTGAGTCCAAAATCGATCATGGACGCGGTGTTGTTGCAACAGTCATAGTCGAGAGAGGCACACTAAAAATCGGGGATTCTTTTGTTGCAGGAGTATGGCCCGGTAAGGTTAGAGCCCTGTTCACCGACAAGGGTGAAAAGGTTGATTATGCAACGCCTTCAATGCCGATTGAAATTCTTGGTTTTGAAGGAATTCCAAATGCAGGTGACCCCTTACAGGTGGTTTCTGATGAAAAAACTGCAAGAAGTATTTCTGTAAAGAGGCAGGAGCTTAAACGCTTTGAAGATTCAAAGAACGTAAGAAAAATTACTTTGGATAACTTGCACGATACCATTAGCGAAGGTTCAATACAGGAGCTTAAAGTTATAATTAAGGCGGATGTGCAGGGTTCGGCAGAAGCATTACGCTCAAGCCTCGAAAGACTTTCAACAAAGGAAATCCGTCTTCATGTTATTCAGGCACTCCCCGGAGCAATTAACGAAGGAGACGTTGACCTGTCAATTGCGTCTAACGCTATTATCATTGGATTTAATGTAAGGCCTGTTCCAAAGGCAAAGGCCCTTGCGGATCAGGAAAAGGTCGAAATAAGGCGTTATAATGTTATCTACAAGGCAGTTGAAGAAATCAGACTTGCGATGGAAGGAATGCTTAAGCCTGAAACCAAGGAAGAAGTCATTGGAGTTGTCGAAGTTCGTGATACTTTCAAAACACCGAAGTTTGGCACCATTGCCGGTTGTTATGTGCAAAGCGGCATAGTGAAACGCAGCGCAGGAATTCACGTAATTAGAGACAGTATCGAAATCCATACCGGTAAGATTGGCTCCTTAAGACGATTTAAGGATGATGTCAGAGAAGTGAATGAAGGTTTTGAATGCGGTATAGGACTTGATAACTATAATGATGTTATGGTCGGCGATCAATTTGAGGTTTTTGAAATCAGAGAGATTGCGAGGAAGCTGAGCAGTTAGCTGAGCTGCTAATAGAGTATTATGGGAGATTTTAGAACAGAAAGACTTGGGAACCTTATCAGGGAAAAGATTGGCGCTTTTATTGTTGAAGAGAAGGTTAAGGATCCGAGAGTTAACACATTTTTATCCATTTCCTCTGTGAAGGTTTCAAGAGATCTTTCTTGGGCAGACGTTTATGTTTCCACCTTTAAACCTGAAACGAACCTTGCTAAAGGTGTTCTTGGTCTTCAAAGTGCAGCAGGTTTCATTCAAGCACTTCTTGCAAAGGAAATGAGAATACGCCAAACTCCGAGATTACGCTTTCATGAAGATCTAAGTGTGAGGGAAGGGTTCGATATGATCAAGAAGATAGATGAACTAGTAATTTCTGATGAAAAACCTGAGTAATGGCGGAATTCTTCTTTTTAATAAGAATAGCGGGCTTACATCCTTTGATTCACTGAAAACGATTAAGAAAAGATTCTCGACAAGTAAAGTTGGTCATACAGGAACACTTGACAAATTTGCCCAAGGACTTCTTCTGGTTCTTGTCGGGAGAGCCGTAAAGCTTAATTCCTTATTTGTGGGCATTGAAAAAGAATATTACGGAACCATTAAGTTTGGGGAAGAAACAGATACCCTTGACCCTGAAGGAGAAATAATTGCAGAGGATAAGCTTCCTATAAAGGAAGACCTCTGCTTAGTACTGGAAAAATTTAGGGGAGATATTTTACAGAAACCTCCTATATACTCAGCCATACATATAGACGGAAAGAGAGCCTCGAAGCTTGCACGCTCAGGAGCTGCGCCAATTATGAAGGAAAGACCTGTTAGGATTAATAAACTTGATCTCCTATCCTATGAACCTCCCCTTGCAGAAATTTTAGTCCGCTGCTCTGCAGGAACTTATATTCGCTCTCTTGCAAGAGATATTGCACTTGCAGCAGGCTCTCGCGGCCATCTCTGTGCCCTTAACCGCACTGCCATTGGGCCCTTCCGTCTAACAGACTCTTCAGATTCCTTGCTCCCCCCGGATGAAACACTTTTCAATGCCCTTTCCATTCCTTGCTTTTATCTTAACGAGAGGGCAGGCAGAGACTTTATCCATGGGAAACCCCTTTCCGGCATTTTAAAAGAGGCTAAACCCGAGGCAAATTTCGCCGGGGTATTTCAAGAGCCTCGGCAAGATGGTGGAGGGGAGCTTTTGGGGATATTGGAAAATAGGGCAGGCAAGTGGGGCTATAATTATGTCTTCGCTTAGCCGGTCCGAAGAGCCGGCAGCCATGGCTTGCTGTTGACCCGAAGAGCCAACAGCTTTAGCTGTTGACTTTTCTTAGAATTTTTGTACAATGAGAGACGTAGAGATCGGTTTAGAATACTAGAAAGGCCAATAGGAGAGTAAAATGGCATTAGAGAAGGCAAAGGTGAGCTCAATAATAAGCAAATTCGGTAAAAATGACAAAGATACAGGGGCAACAGAAGTACAAATAGCCCTGCTTACCGAGAGGATAAACCAGCTCACAGGACATTGTAAGCAATTTAAAAAGGATAAATCCAGCCAAAGAGGCTTATTAATCCTGGTCGGTCAGCGCCGCAGGATGCTGAAATACATTCAAAGAACAAATTTGGAAAGTTATCGATCGTTAATTAAAGAATTAGGCCTGCGCAAGTAAGGAATTTATGACCCATAAAGTAACATTTCAAATTGCCGGAGAGGATTTAGTCCTCGAGACCGGCCGGCTTGCAAGACAGGCCAACGGTGCTGTTTTTGCCACTTATGCAGGCTCTGCAGTTTTGGCTACAGTTTGTGCATCTGCAGATTCGGTAGAAGGCCTGGATTATGTCCCGGTCACAGTAGATTATAACGAAAAGTACTATGCGGCAGGGAAAATTCCCGGCGGCTTTATCAAGAGGGAGGGGCGCCCGAAGGACAAGGAAATCCTCGTTTCAAGGCTCATTGACAGACCAATGCGGCCTCTTTTCGAGAAATCTTTCGGCAGGGAAATCCAGATTATTCCCACCACCGTTTCTGCAGACCAGGTTAATCCGCAGGATATCCTTGCGATAATCGCATCATCTGCCGCGGTGCATATTTCCGATATTCCCTTTAACGGGCCTGTTGGAGGCGTTCGTGTCTGCCGGGTAAACGGTGAATTGATTATCAACCCTACCTATGAGCAAATAGAAAAATCCTCCCTGGAAATTGTTGTTGCAGGAACAGAGGAAGGCATTACTATGGTGGAAGGGGGAGGAGATGAAGTATCTGAAGAAACTGTAATCGAAGCCCTTGAGAAAGCTCATGCAATGATAAAGGAACTTTGCAAACTTCAAGAGAAATTGCGTGAACTTGCAGGAAAGCCAAAGCTCCCCTTAACTAAAATTTCTTATTCTCTTGATAATGAAGAAAGTATTCGCAATGCCCTTCTTCCCAAACTGGAAGCTGCCTGTTATATCAAAGGTAAACATGAGCGCCGAGATGCAATACATAAGGCAAGGTTAGATATTGCTTCACAGTATAAAACCCAATTCGAAGACGAGAAGCAAAAAAAGCTCTTCGATGTTCTTTTTGAAGATATACATTATGATGTTTTGCGCTCTCTAATCCTTGATAAGGGTCTTAGAGTTGACGGCAGGGGTGTTGAAGACATAAGAGAAATCAACTGCGAAATCGGACTTCTTAAGCGAACCCACGGCTCGGCTCTTTTCACAAGGGGTGAGACACAGGCCCTTGTAGTAACCACTCTTGGGACTGTATTTGACGAGCAGGTCTACGATGATATAGACGGAGATAAAAGAGAACACTTTATTCTTCACTATAACTTCCCTCCATATTCTGTCGGGGAAGTCGGGCGTACCGGAACAGGCAGGAGGGAAATCGGGCACGGTAACCTTGCACGGCGTTCTCTTGAAGCGATGGTCCCCTCCAAGGAAGTTTTCCCGTATACAATCAGGGTGGTATCAGAAACCCTTGAATCAAACGGCTCTTCTTCAATGGCATCGGTCTGCGGCGGAACCCTGGCGATGTTGCATGCAGGTGTGCCAATGAAGAAAGCTGTTGCAGGTATTGCAATGGGCCTTATAACCGAAAGTAATGATCCCGGTGCCCGTTATGCGGTACTCTCTGACATTCTTGGGGATGAGGATCATCTTGGAGATATGGATTTCAAGGTAGCAGGTACATCCGACGGGATTACCGGTTTTCAGATGGATATTAAGATAGCAGGTGTAAACCCTGAAATTATGCGCAAGGCCCTTGATCAGGCTAAGCGCGGACGCCTTCATATCCTTTCTATAATGAACAGTACAATCTCCAAACCGGTAGAAGAAATCAGCGAATTTGCTCCCAAGATTTTGAGTCTGCGCATTGACATTGATAAGATTGGTGCGCTTATTGGACCCGGCGGTAAAAATATTAAGGCTATCTGTGAGCAGTATAGCGTTAAGATTAATACCGAAGATGATGGGACAGTTACTATATTCGGCAAAACTTCCAAGGACGCAGAAGATGCTAAAGCGGCAGTGCTTGGTATAGTTTTAGACCCTGAAGTAGGTAAGGTCTATGATGGTACTGTCAAACGTATTATGGACTTTGGCGCTTTTGTTGAAATACTCCCGGGTAAGGAAGGACTTGTACATATAAGCAAACTTTCACGTCAAAGGGTTGCTCAAGTAATAGATGTTATTAAGGAAGGTGATAAGATCCCGGTAAAACTCCTTGAAATAGATAAGATGGGAAGATTAAACCTTTCATATATTGATGCGATAGACCCGGGAGGAAGCTCTGAGGAAGAGAGTACCAGACCTCCAAGATCCGAGAGGAGCTTTGGCCGCAGCGACAGGCGAGACTCCCGACGGCATTAAGCCGACGGCATTAGGCATGTTCTTTAAAAAACGGCCGATACTTAAAGTCAAGAAAAAAGAAAAAGGCGTGCAGCTTCCGGAATATGAGAGTTTCGGTGCTGCAGGCATGGATTTAAAGGCCTTTTTGGATGAAGATATTTTAATCCTTCCTTTTGGAAGAGCAAAAATTCCAACAGGGCTTTTTCTTGAAATCCCGAGCGGATTTGAAGCACAGATTAGGCCAAGATCAGGACTTGCAGTGAAGCATGGGATTACAGTCTTAAATGCACCCGGGACCATTGATTCTGATTATAGGGGCGAGTTGGAAGTGATTCTAATTAATCTTGGAGAAGGGCCTTTCACTGTAAAAAACGGGGAGAGGATAGCGCAGATGATTATCTGTCCTGTTTCAAGAGCAATTGTTACGGAAGCAGAGTTTCTTTCACAAACCAAACGCGGAGCCGGAGGGTTCGGGTCCACGGGAAAATAGGAGCTGCGGAATGAACCCTTCATTCATAACGCCAAGCCTCGCTATACGAACAATGTCACCCACATTGTTCAAATACTTGATAAGGGATACGCTCTTCTCTTTTTCTGTTGCATTTGCCTTTTTCTTCGGTATTTTCTTTTTAAATCAACTTTTACTTATGGCCCAGCAGGTACTTGCTAAACAGGTTCCCTTTTTCCAAGTTGCGCAGCTTATTCTTTTTGCACTTCCCCAGATAATTGCTCTTTCTGCTCCATTTGCTTCACTTATGGGCACTTTAATGACAGTAGGAAGACTTAGTTCAGATAACGAAGTTTTAATAATGCTTTCATCGGGTTTGTCTTATAAAATGATCTTTATGCCTGCCTTGATTGTCGGGCTATTTATTTCAGTTGCATCTTTTATCACAAATGATATTTTACTTCCATTGGGAACTATTCAATATACAAGACTCTATAGAAGAATTTTGCTTTCAACACCTGCATTGGAACTTGAACCAAACTCCATCCTGCGTTTTAGAGATACCATTCTTATTACAGGCCCCGTCGAAGGCAGAGCTATTGAGAACGTTGTAATTCTTGACAGAACAGGTGATGGGGAACGCCGTTTAATTCTTGCGCAAAATGCAGAGCTGATGGATGGCGGCAGAGAGGGCTTGAGCCTTGATCTATCAGGTGCTTTTATGCAGTCTGCAAGGGAAATGGTCCGAAATGATTATGATTATGCCTTTGTAGATTATCTGCGTTATTGGGTATCACAAGAAGATATAATGCAGACCTTGACCACGATAGGTCCTAATCATATGAGTTCAAGGGATTTAAGACAGGAAGTTAAAATTAAGGAGATTGACCTTGCAGATCGTCTTGACGATCTATATGGTGTTCTTTTAACCCAGGCAATGAACCTCGAAAACAGTCTTAGAATGGGGCCTCCCCATGCCGCATGGAACCGGAGGGAAAGTCATTTTGAAAGTTATATAATTGAGCATGATAATATCAGAGCCATGAGTTTGGATAGGAGCCTGATTCATTTTCGCCTTGAATACTATAAAAAGTTTTCAATCCCCTTTGCGGCTCTTTCTTTTGTGCTGCTCGCTGTCTCTCTCGGGCTTCTTGCGAAAAAAAGCGGTCAAACAGTCGGCTTTATTTTTGGTGTAATAATCTCGTTTATTTTCTGGGTGATGCTCATGGTGGGCCAGACAGTTAGCATACGCCTTGGCTATTCACCCTTCCTTTTAATTTGGATGTCAAATCTTTTGGCTCTTTCAATCGGGTTTGTATTATTCCTTGTAAGGATTATGAAGTGAAAGTTTTGGACAGATACCTTATAAAGCAATTTATTCCTGTTTTTTTAGTTGCATCGTGTATGTTCATTTTACTTCTCTGCCTTGTCGACCTTTTTGTTAATCTCTCCCGCTATCTAAACTTCGGAGTATCTGCCCTGAATATTTTCACAGTAACTGCATTATATGCACCTAAAGCTTTTTCTTATGCCCTGCCCATCGCACTACTCTTTGCATCAGCTTATACATTAGGTGATCTATTTGCAAGAAATGAGTTGATATCCATTTTTGCATCAGGTATACCATTCTGGCAGTTTTCAAGGTCAATAGTAGTAATCGGCCTTATCGCTTCAGTGTTTTCCTTTTTCTTTGATGACCGTATCGTAATTCCAACTTTAAAAGATTATAACTCACTCTCAAATACTCTCTTGCAACGGGAGAGATCCGACTTCCAGGCTGATATTGTTGTAAAGGCAAGGGGCGGCAATCTTATTTACGCAGTCGACTTTTTTGACGGCGAGTTTCAGATTCTTACAGGGCTTAGCATAATAGAACAGGATGATGAAGGTAATCTTGTCGCACTCGTAAGATCACAGAGGGCACATTGGAGAGGATATTATTGGGAGCTGATAAACGCAATTGTGTATAGATGGGAGGACGGTATACTGCGTTATAGCCCAATGGAAGCAACAGACCAATATCGTGAAGACCCTGAAACTTTCAGACGAAATCTTGTAAACATCGAAGAGCTTCACTTTAATGATGCACGTCTCTTAATTGAAGACTTAAGGATTGCAGGACTACCATTTACCTCTGCCCTTGTCGATTTCCACCATCGCTTTTCATTTTCCGCTGTATCATTTGTTGTAATAATGCTTTCGATTTCTATGGGAGGGCGCTTCAGGAAGAATATCATTCTTATGAGTCTTATTTCAAGCATAGGAGCTGCAGTGGTTTTCTATGTTATAGAGATGGTAACAATGATGATGGCAAGGATGGGACGAATCCCGGTTTTAATTGGAACCTGGTTTCCTGTTTTTATTTTTATCATAATCGGTTTCTTTCTATTGAAAACTGCAAAAACATAAAACACAAAAAAGGTCTGTTTTGGAAAATCATTTTACTGTCTATAGCGAAGACCTTGCCTCTAAGGCAAGAACAGGAGTTTTAGAGCTACCGCACGGGAAAGTCGAAACCCCTGTTTTTATGCCTGTCGGTACAAACGGAACTGTAAAGGCACTCACTAACGAGGACTTAAAAGATATTGGCTTTGATATAATTCTTTCGAACACTTATCATCTTTTTTTAAGACCCGGAGAGGAAGTGATACAAAAAGCCGGAGGGCTTCATCAATTTACAAAATGGGATAAGAATATCCTTACAGATTCAGGGGGCTTCCAGGTATTTTCACTTTCTCCGTTTAGAAAAATAAGCAGTGAAGGGGTTACATTCAAGTCCCATATAGACGGGTCTAATTTTTTTCTAACTCCCGAAAAGATTGTTGAAATACAAGTAATGCTTGGAAGTGACATTCAAATGCAATTAGATGTTTGCTCTAGTTGGGGAGCGAGCAGAAAAGAGGCAGAGACCGCCTTGGATATTACAACCTTATGGATGGAGAGGGCAGGTATACGATGGCAAACTGCAAGAGACGAGGAAAATTATCCGGGTCTTTTTTTCCCGATAGTGCAAGGGAATTTTTTTAAAGATTTACGGCAGAAGAGTGCAGAATTGGTAATTAGTACAGATCCCCAAGGGATTGCCATAGGAGGTCTTTCTGTTGGGGAGCCGGAAGATGTCTTTTTTGAGTATCTTTCCTATACTGCTTCTCTTTTACCGAGTAATAAGCCAAGATACTTAATGGGGATTGGGAGTCCTGACTATATTCTTGGAGCAATAGAGCAAGGAATAGACATGTTTGACTGTGTTTTTCCTACAAGAAATGCAAGGAACGGCAATGTATTTACAAGAAAAGGGGCCTTCGCCTTAAAAAAAGCCGAAAATCACCTTGATTTTTCGCCGATAGATGAAGAGTGTAGCTGTAAAGTGTGCCGTACTTATTCCAGGGCCTATCTTAGGCACCTTTTTAAGTCAGGTGAAATACTTTGCTCCATTTTGGCAAGCTATCATAACCTTTACTTTATTAATGAATTGGTCAAAAATGCAAGAGAAGCAATCAGAGAAGGTCGGTTTATCGAATTTAAGAATGATTTTTTGAAGAAATATTTGGAGGGAGAAACATGATTAAGAAGAGTTCACACAGAGAGCACAGAGACACGGAGGTCACAGAGGGAATTCGAAGAGAACCCCTTCTCTTTCTCCCTTCTCTGTGGCCGCTGTGCCTCCGTGTCCTCCGTGTGAAATTCTTACTTTCGGTTGTATTATTCTTATTTCTTTCTCCTTTCAATTTTATACACGCAGACGAAAGCGACGAGCCTGCTCCGGTAGAAAGGACCGTTGAAGACAGGCGGAGAGATACTCTGCGCTTTGGAACCGAAACCGAAATTGCAACCCTAATCCAGACCATCAGAACAGAAAGGTATACTCTCCTTGATGATGAGTTAATTGAAGTTGCAGAGAATACCCGAAACCGAAGTATATTCACCGGGATCTTCGGCTACTTTGGGGAAATGGAAAAGAGCGGTCTTGAAGAGCGGGCAATGAGGGCAATCCGTGAAAGAGACTATGAAGTAAATGACACAGTAACAGCCGCAATAAGTTACCTTGGCAGAATGCGGGCCCCTGAAGCAGTCGATGTCCTTAGGGACTTGGTTCAATCTGCTGAAAGCCGTTTCTTGAATACAAGCATTCGTGCACTGGGAAGGGCAGCAGGGGCAAATCCCGAAGAGGCTGACAGTACAGCGGAGTTCCTCCTGGAATTTTATAATCATAGAAGTGCAAGTGATGAAGCAAGATATGAGATTATAGTAGCATTAGGCGAAACAGGTTCTTCTCTTGCCGTGAGCTTTCTAATAGAGCGAATCATGAACGACGATGAAAGGGCTGCAGTCCGCATGGCTGCCCTTGATGCAATGGCGAAAATAGGCGATGAAGAAGGACTCCCTGCTGTAATTTTCGCAACTACTTCCACAGACCCAAATGTGCGATCAAGCGCCGTTGCCGCCCTTGGCCCCTTCCCCGGAGAAGAGGCTGAAAGAGCCGTACTTGAAGCCTTTAGGGACTCCAACTTCCGTGCCCGCATAGGCGCAGCCCAAGCTGCGGGCCGCCGTCAACTTGAAAGTGCAATTCCCTTTCTTCGATTCAGAGCTGAAAATGATGATGTCGTAGCAGTAAGGGAAGAATCGATAAAAGCTCTCGGGGCAATAAATAACAGCGAAAGCATGGAAGTGCTAGATTCTCTTTTTTCCAACCGCAGGGCATCGAATCAGGTTAGACTTGTTGCAGCAGAAATGCTTTTAAATAATGACCCAAACACTTATTCAAGAAGAGTCTTTATTGAAATGCAGGAAGCACAGAGAACACACCAGACTCCCCTTTATAATGGCTTCGTGCGTTTAATGAGCCCTGTCAAGTCAACTAACCTTGAAGATATTGTGCTCCACTTCATGGGAGGCGGTGTAATCGAAAAGGCCCTTGCCCTCGATATGATTATGAACAACGAGATTCGCAGCATGGAAGAGGAAGTCCGCTCATTGCTTGACGAAAGACGTTGGGGCGTAAGCCTTGCCCGCAGGGCAGAGAGGACACTCGAAGTTCTTGGGCTTACGGTTAATTAAATGGCATTGCTCGAGGTTGTTAAAAAGAAAGAGCATGTTACCAAAGAGCAGTTTGATAAGCTCTCCCTTATTAAGGTTGCAAGCTGGGCTGTTTGGAGCCCCGGTTTTGATAATCCCGGTTGCGTAGAAGATTGTAATGATGGTTCATTTAAAAATTATATTTGGAATGAGCATCGTAACGAATTAAAAAGTAATGTAATACTTGCCGGCCTTAATCCTTCAGGTAAAGAAAAAAACGATAAAAATGAGCCACATCAAAGACTGTTTGGCAGTTTTCATACTGTTCCACATCGTGCCGATAAGCTTCTTAAAAAGATAATTTCAGACGGAAATTTATTAAACATTTCCGGTGCTTATATAACGGATTTATCACAAGAAAGACAAAGCAATTCAAAATTAGTAAAATTAAATTCTTTAGAAGTTAAAAAACTATTTGAAATGCAATTGGAAATACTTGGTTCAAAAAATTATAACATTATTTGTTTTGGTGATGATGTTTTAAAACAATTTCTTCGTATTTATAAACCGCCTCAAAAAAGACCCGTAAAACAAAAGATATTAAGAAATGGATTTGAAATTAATACTTTAAAATATTCGCATAATACAGAAAAATATTCATTAACGTTTTATTGGTCCATGCAATGCTCTTTTGTTGTAAATGGTCGAGGAAATAAAAGAAAAAAGGAATTTACCGAGAATATGAAGTATATTGATGAGCTGATTGGAGAAAAAAAAATGAAGAAAACTATAATTACCGGGATGTTATTTTGCTTAATGATATTTTTTGTCCACGGTGCATACGGACAGCCTTTCCCTGAAGTAGACGGTGTATTTGCCTATAGGGTAGGGCAGTTTAACGTCTTCATGATAAATGAAGCAGAAAACCGCGGGAATCCTGCAATATTAAGTGGTGCAGATGAAGCTATAATAAACCGTTATATCCCCGATGGCTTTATTCTCCCTGTTAATGCCTTTTTGATTGTGGCTCCTAATCGGAATATCCTTATAGATGCAGGAACAGGCGCTGGTGGGATCATTGTCGGTAAAATTAGGCAACTTGGCTTTGATCCTGCCGACATTGACACAGTGCTGCTTACTCATCTGCACGGAGATCACTTTGGAGGGCTTCAGGCAAGCGGTATTGCTAATTTCCCGAATGCGAGAGTCTATGTGTCCGAAAGGGATATTGAGCATTTCACCGTGACCAATAGAGAGCGAAATCAGGGAGCAGTTAACGCCTTGGCCTTATATGGCGAGCGTGTAATGACTTTCAGCCCCGGCTCTCTTGGCTCCGTGTTAACACAGCTGCTCCCGGGGATTAGCGCAATAGCAAATTACGGACATACGCCCGGGCATACAGTGTTTCTTGTGGAAAGCGGCAATGAAAGGCTCATCATAGCAGGTGATTTTTTACACGTCGGCCTTGTGCAGTTTCCTCTTCCGTATATTTCGGCTACCTTCGACGTAGACCCCGTAGCCGCAGCCGCCTCCCGCATGCAGGTTATGGACTATGCTGCAAGCAATAATATTCCCATCGGCGGCATGCATCTTATGTACCCGGGCATTGGGACAGTAGTGGCTGATGGAGACGGTTTTAGGTTTACGCCTGTGCGGTGATTGAGTATCATTTCTCATTTTCCTTCTTGACAATATACAAAGACGTATATACAATTATGCATGGGGAAAGTAATAAGCCTTGATGGTCGATTTGAATGGGATGATAATAAGAATAATCTCAACAAAAAAGACCATGGTTTTTACTTTGAAGAAATCTTGGTAGCTTTTGAAGATCCATTCTTCTTGGAAGCTTATGATCGGGATAATTCGAGTTTAGATGAAATACGTTGGAAAGGAATAGCATCCTTCGATAGACGTATATACTTCTTTATATCCTATACTGAGCGGGATGGTAGAACCAGAATACTATCTGCACGCTTAGCAGAACCACCTGAAAGGGAGCGTTATGATGAAAACTACAAAAAGCAAATTACCTATTATGAGTGATGATCGCATAAAAGAGCTGCAGAATTTCAAAACAAAAGATTATACTGATTGCCCTATTCAAACCCCTGAGCAACTACAGGAGTTCAAGCCTAAATATCCACAGCAGGTGCCTGATTCCCGGCTTTATAAGCCCATAAAAAAAACTGTACAAATTCGCATTGATGCTGATGTCCTGGAATGGTTGAAACAAGCAGGCCCCGGCTATCAAACCAGGGCAAATTCAATTCTTCGGCAAGCTATGTTGCAATCGAGCTAAGGACTCAAACAACACATTCAGCTCTTCCGGCTCCTTAAGTCCAATCGGTGTAATCCCCATTAGCTTCACATATACCTTTTCCTTCATAGGAATAAAGGCCAGGCCCTTATAATATGGCTCCAGAAGCGAGCGATGTCCTATGGTAAAACTTTTGGTATTATGCAGCAGGTAATTTAAGAGCACACTGTCCTGGGCATCGAAGTACCTCTTATGACCGCTAAACTCGAAATTTTGCATGCTATATTCGGTAAGATTAGAAAAAACATCGAGGCCATCATCGCCGCTGAATACAAAGGTATGATCGGCTAACTGCGATAATTCCAAGCTCCCATAGGAGGCAAGTGAATCGGTTGCATTAAGAATGACAAACAGTTCTGTTCTGATCAGCTCCCTGTATTTTAGGCCTTTTTGGTCGAATATACTGAGCCATAATTTGGCCTGTAGATCAGTAACATAAATAAACCCAATGTCACATTGGCCGTCTGTTACTGCGTCGATTACTTCAGATGTTTCACACATCCTACACTGCAATCTGAATGCGCTATTCTCTTCCTCAAGCTTTTCTGTCAGCTTGCTCAGCGCCCCCGGGACGATGCCCGATTGAACTGTTGTCACCCTTAAGCTGCTGACCTTTTTCTTAGGTCTCTTCCCGAATACTTCAAGCTCATTCACTGCAGAAAGGGCCTGCCTTGCCTTGGCAAGGAATTCCAGCCCCTCTTCTGTTGCCTTAATTCCATTTCTTGAGCGATTAAAGATGGTAATTCCGATCTCCCGCTCAAGTTCTTTAATCGCAAAACTAATTGTTGACTGAGAAGTGTGGAGAATCTTGGCTGCACTGCTTAAGGAGCCCTGACGTTCGGCTTCAACAATGTATTCTATCTGCCTTAAGGTCATACCATAGTATTTTACTATACATCTATCGAAAAAAACTACATCATTTCTCCTTGAAAATTACGGTTTTTGCCCTCATAATAGGAGTTATTCCACCGGAGGTAGGTAAATATGAAGTCTTCTGAAGCAATTCAAGGAAAAAACGCTGGTAATTATCGAATCGGCCTTGGCGAGAAACTGGGCTTTGGCTCTTTTGCAATGTCCCTGGACATAGCAACAAACTTTATTGCAACCTTTTTCCTGTTTTTCTTAACTGATGTTTTTGGAATCTCCCCTGCCTTGGCAGGAACGGTATTGCTGCTTGGTACGATTTGGGATGCAGTTAATGATCCTCTAATCGGATACTACTCAATAAACAGAAGGTTTAAAAATGGCGAGATTGCAAGGCCCTATGCTAAATGGTTCGCCCTTCCAACAGCCTTAATTTTCATACTTTTGTTCACTGCATTCAATATACCGATGAGTATACGGTTTATATATATAGTAGTTATTTATCTTATTTATGATACCTTCAGCACTTTTCTTAGAATCCCTTCCGGGTCCATGCCGACCCTGGCAAGCGGCAATGTAAAAGATCGTATCGGATTTAGTGTTTTTTCTACCGCGGGATCCAGCATTGGTGTCATAATTGCAACCTTGGTTTGCTGGCCCTTAATTAATGCATTGAGCGGGGTGGATGAGATGGGCGGACTCATTAATCCGAGAACCGGCTTTATTGGAGGTTCTGCTCTTGCTGCCCTTGTAATTTTAGGTGGGACGCTGTTTTTCTATGCAAATACCAAAGAACGGGTAATGCCTTTAAAGGACATCAAGGATAAAATAAGCACAATCGATGCACTTAAAATGCTCATAGGCAGCCGTGAATGGGTTAATAATACCCTTTACATGCTTTTCTATAACCTGAGCATTATCTTTGTTACCGCATCCATAGTTTATTATGCCACTTATGTATTGAATGACCCCGGAGCAGTAACTATTCTGCTCGGCGCATATATTGCCACCTCCTTGCTCACTCTTCCTTTTGTCGGAATTATCCATCGTAAACTTGGTCGTAAGAACCTAATGATACTCGCGGCAGGTATACTTGTGCTTTCCAAGTTATACTTTATTTTTGACCCTGCAAATATGGTTGCCGTTGTTATTAATGGAGCGTTAATGGGAATAGGCGTTGCTTTCAGCATTGTTGCTTTTAGTACAAACCGCGCTGAAATTGCAGACCTTATCGAATGGAAAGACGGAAGGCGAATCGAAAATATGATTTCCGCCATGAGCAGTTTTATTTCAAAGTTAGGTCTTGCTCTTGGAAATTTTATTATTGGCCTTATCTTAGAAATTACAGGTTATAGGGGAGAGTTTTCAGTGCAACCGCGTGAGGCGATAGGTGCAATTAACAGCTTTATGGGAACTATTCCAATGGCGCTTGCTGCCTTAATGCTCATTGTCGCTTTCCGCTCTAAAATTGTAGAAGCAGTTTCCAAGATGATGAACGAGAAGGAGAAGATGAATGAAGAAAGTGCAAAATGAAAAGATAAAAGAGTTTGAAGAGTATATCGCACAATTAATGACTAAAGAAGAAGCTGTAGGTATTGCTGTCGCAGTAATCGATAGTGAAGGTAACAATCTTTATGAAAATTATTTTGGTTACCGTGATGCAGAAAAAAAACTTAGTATAAATTCTGATACAGTTTTTGGCATTGCTTCCATTACAAAGTCCTTTACATCTCTTGCCTCAATGCTTCTTGCCGAGAAAAGCCTACTGAAAATAGAAGATCCTGTTAGCCTCCATATGCCTGAGTTTGCTCATAAAAACATCACCATTGAGCATCTATTGACCCACTCAGGCGGCTTCTATCCCCAGCCTCGTAAATACCTGCCGCAGTTTCTCGAAGATTCAGGATACAAAATCTCAGAGGATGATGATCCTGCCTTTAGCGGACCTTTAACAAAAAAAGCAACAGAGCAGCTCCTTGATGCCCTTAATAAAGTTGATAAGATGATCGGCCCCCCGGGAGAGTTTATCAGCTATTGCAACGATGGTTATAACCTGCTTGGCTCACTTCTCTGCCGGCTCTCCGGCATAGAAACCTTCGCTGCCTTAGTCGATAAGTATATCCTCTCCCCCTTGAGCATGACTCGAAGTAGTAGCGCTTATAATTGGAAGGATGAAAATGTCTCACGGCTCTATCAACACCGTGAAGGAAAGCTCTGCGGTGATTGGAACTTCTATGAATCTCAGTCTTCCCTCCCCGCAGCAGGCGCACTGAAATCTACCATAAGCGACATGAAAAAATATGCCCGAATGTACTTAAACCGCGGGCAATTGTCCGACAAATCTCGGTTTATATCAAGCAAGGGAGTAGAGAGGATGATCCGCCCCTATATTAATAGCGGGCTTAACAGTTATTACGGTTATGGTCTTAGGATAAAGCCCCTAGCTGACCTTACAATAATCGAACACGGAGGTGATAATCCCGGCGTTTCGTCTAACATGGCTTTTAACTATGAGACAGGCATTGCCGTAATAATTCTGTGCAATACATCGAAAGTCTCTGTGGCTTCGGCTTCCGATTTGGCAATGCTCATTTTCTCAGGTAAAGACACGACAGCTTTCAAGCAGACACCGGAACCTGTCGAATGGGACGAGGAATTCATGAAGCAGGTCTGCGGCACTTACCTTTCGGGTGAAGGCAATACCATTCGCATAGGTCTAATAGATAAGCAATTTTCTGTAAACCTGGACGGCAGCGAAACTATTGCATATCCCTTTAACAACTATATGATAAACGTTAAGGCAAAGGTGGATGATATCCGGGCAAAGATTTACACCGATGATGCAGGCAAAGTTTGGGCCCTTGGCGGCGGATTAAGAATAATCCCAAAGGTGGAATAGTTAAAAAACCTCTGAGATAAACTCAACCGCCTCTTCAAGACGACAACTGTGGGCCTTAAGCTGCTGCATGCCCAGAGCCGCCGTGAACTTGAGTCCCCCTCCGCTTAACACACAGACCACCTTTGAGCCGGCTTTAATCTGCCCCTTAGCAACCAGTTTCTTAAGAACAGCAAGTGTAAGGGCCGACTCAGGTTGCACGAAAAGGCCGCGTTCTGCAAGGCGCTTCTGAGACGCGAGCATCGACTCATCGCTTTCTGTCACCGCTAAGCCGCCGTACTCGCGCAGGATGCGGAGCACCCCGTTACCGCTTGGAGGCAACGGATTCGTAATTGCACCTGCGATTGTACTCGGATTTTCAAAACGGCTTACCCGGTTTTCACCTTTCTCAAAAGCCGCAGCAACCGGGGAACATCCCGATGCCTGCGCCGCGACCATGACAGGCAACTTTTCTATTAAACCGCAACGGTAAAAATCAAGAAATCCCTTAAAGATTCCCCTGAATTGTCCGCCTGCGCTGTTTGGCACGATTACATAATCGGGAACATCAAAGTCGCACTGCTCACAAATTTCGTAGGCCATGGTTTTATAACCTGCTACGCGCATCGTGGCATCGGAATTTATAAAGGCAATTCCCAATTTTCCCCCGATTTCAAGGGCTGTATCATACATTTTGCTGTAATCACCCTTGATTTTCACTAGAGTAGGGCCGTGCACGGCTATAGGGTTGAGCTTTTCCTCTGCAATTTTATCGGATACCAAAACAAGAGCTTTCATCCCGGCCCTGCCTGCGAAAGCTGCCACAGAAACTGCCATATTCCCGGTGGAAGCAGTTCCGACCTTCTTATAGCCTAGGTTCTTTGCCTGAACTATTCCTGTTGCAGTGCCCCTATCCTTAAAACTCCAGGTGGGATTCACTGTTTCGTTTTTTAGATAGACCGCAGCTACTCCGACTTCTGCCGCAAGGACATCATCTCGAATCAGGGGTGTCATTCCCTCTCCGAGGCCGGGATCATCACTTAAATCCAGGTAGGGGAAGAAGTCTGCATAGCGCTCCAGTACTCGTTGTCCCGGTTTATCGGACGCCCTTATTTTGCCCTCTGTTATGATGGGTGTATCAAGGCCTTCCCCGCAGTCGGGGCAGCGCAGACGCAAGCCGTCTCCCGGGAAGATTTTATCGCAAACGGAGCAGGTAAGTTCAAAGGTTTTCATCATTTTTTTCCTTATTAAATTTGACTTTAGCATATTCTCATGTTTCAATATATATACATTAGGAGGAAAAAGGTATGATTTTTAACTTACCGCCAATTTTGGGTCTAATTCCGCTTATTCTGTACATCATCATGACAATCAGGGGCAAGGACATGGTCTGGTCCGTGCTTCTTGCCGTTATTGTAGGCGCCGTTTTAACCGGCAAAACCCTGGTTCAGGCAGGGCCCATCCTTGCGACTGCCCTCGGGTCCTTCCTTGCCTTGATCGGCCTTATCATCATGCTTGGTGCCGGCCTTGGAGAGGTTCTTACCAGAACAAGAGTTGCTCCAAATATAGTCCGCGTCGTAATGACCAAGGCAAATATTCGGACCCAGAACAAGGCCATAATCGTAACCATGCTGCTCTGCAGTGTGCTTGTCGGTATGCTTGGTACCCTTGCAGGTGCCAATGCCATCTTGGCTCCAATTGTAATCTCCTTCGTTGCAAGCATAGGGCTTACCCCAAGTACCCTCGGTGTTATTTTCCACGGTGCAGGAGCTGTCGGCCTTATGGCAGGGCCCTTTGTCCCGCCGGTTGTGACGATCCTGGGGCTCACAGGTCTTTCATACGGAGCTTACCTTCTTGAAGCAGGTATCCCCCTTGCCATCCTCTTGTGGATAGTTACTTTTGTTATGGCAAAGAAGGTGCAAAAGTCTACACAAGGTGTTACCGCATATGCTGAAGAGGATAAGGCTGCTGCAGATTTCCAGGTTACCCCGGAAGTAAAACGCGGGACCGTGGTATTTATCGTCGGCATGGTGCTAATGCTCGGATTCGGTATTTATTCAAGAGTCGGCGCAGCTTATGCCACAATGGTTATGCTTACAATGTCCTTTGCAGTTGGTTTGGCAGCGGGGCTAAAGCCGACACAGATTCTTGAAGCAATAATTGCAGGCTGTACAAGACTCTTCCCCTTATTCTTCATGTTTGTTCTGTTTGATCCGCTTATGAACTTCATTATCGAAAGCGGTGCATTCACCGCCCTTACCGAATACCTGCAACCGGTGCTTGCCGTTGGCGGAAAAATCGGCTTCATGCTTGTTTCCACCCTTATCGGTATTTTCGGTATTTCAGGCGCGGCAGTTGCGCAGTCAAGGGTAATCCACGACTTATTCGGGCCAATGGCTGTAAGCCTTGGTATTCCGATGGCCGTTTGGGCGCTTGTAATTGCAGTCGGCTCCCAGTTAACATCCTTCGCATACCCCGGAGCTGACATGCTCGGTCAGATGGGTCTTGCACGCTCCAAGGATATTAAGTCGATGATGAGAAACGGTATCACCCTAACCATTGTTACAGTTGCCTATATTCTTCTTAGAAGCATCATACTCACAATTATGAGCTAAGGAGGCAGGGCATGTGGTTTGAAAAAGCAAAGCAGCTCATTGGTAAGGCAGAAGGGGAAGTCGGCCTTCTTGTAAAAAACCTTAATACAGGCGAAACCCTTGCCTATAACGAAGATAAGGCTTTTACTTCTGCAAGTACAATTAAAGTACCAATCTTGCTTGCTCTTATGGACGAAGTTGAAGCAGGCCGTCTTGATCTTAATTCGCCGGCCCCTGTCTCACCCGAAGAAGTAGTTCCCGGAGCAGGGATTGTTCAGTTCCTCAGTACCGGTCTACCCTTAACCATTTCAGATCATGCAACAATGATGATCGATTTAAGTGATAATACATCGACAAATAAATTGATAAGCACCCTCGGCTTTGATGTAATTAACGGCAAGTGCAAAGCTCTTTCTCTTAAAGACACCGTGCTTGGAAGGAAGATGATGGACTTTAAGGCAAGGGAGGAGGGGAAGGATAACTATACTTCCTGCAGGGACATGCTCATCATTTTTGAAAGTATTCATGCTAATCCAAAAAAGTATGAGCCGGCTTTAAAAATACTCAAACAGCAGATTGTTAACAATCTATTGCCTGCTCTCACAGTCCCGGATGAGTTTGATTTTGCTCATAAAACAGGTGAGCTGCCCGGTGTACGGCATGATGTCGGGATAATGTATTTAAGCGCTCCAATCTTCGTTGCCTATTTTAGCATGGGCTTTAAAAGGGAACTTGATACCATAACACTGGCTAACGAAATTGGCTTATTAATTTACAACGAGTATAAATAGTCTTTGAAAAACTCGAATACTTTCTCTTAAGAGATTTGTATTCGGGTTATTTCTATTCTTTAGGAAGACCCGGTTTTGAAATCGAGTTCATCAACTTATTAATTTTAACAAGCGGATCTTCCCACATATCAAACCGTATATGCATTTCATATTTCTTTTGGGAAACAACCCTTATACTTTTTCCTATACAATTACTTACAGGGCTTGAACCTATATCCGGGAAATGCTCAGGTTTTCTTGGAGTAAGGGTGCAGTTCCTGCCATCATAAGTCACATCAGCAATTCTCTGCGGCATGTTTACTAAGAATATAAGGAAGTCTGATTTACCGCCGCCTATGCTGAAGGTCTGTCCTGCCTTCATTGAGCGAATATTTCTCCTTCCTATTGCAGTATTCTGGTCTGCAACAAATAGGTTCAGCATCAGAGGCTCCCCATGCTTGCGAATAAATAAGGATTCGTCATAAACCTTGTCTTCAAGAACCGTAGTTGATCTCTTGGTTGGGGAAGAAATGTCCAATCCGGATGCAGCCTTTGGAGCCTGGGCAGGTCTTGCCTGTGCCGGTCCCGGAGCAGGGGAGGCTGCTCTTGGACCGCTCGTACCCTGATTGCGGCGCTTTAATGCGAGAAGGATGATAATTACAATTAAAATTAACGCTAAAATTCCAAGGCCAATTAATACAGGCAGGGGAATCCCGTCACTGAAGAAGGAGGCTCTTGGCTCGCTCTGTTGCTGTGTGGTTTGCTGCTGTGTCTGCTGCACCTGGGGTTGCTGCGTGGTTTGCTGTTGAGTCACCTGCGCTTGCTGCTGAGTTACCTGCTGCTGCTGTTGAGTCTGCTGCTGTTGTTGAGTCACTTGCGACTGTTGCTGGGTCACTTGCGGCTGCTGCTGAGTTACCTGTGGTTGCTGTTGGGTTACCTGCGGCTGTTGTTGAGTCACCTGCTGCGTAACCTCGGTAACCGGCATCCTTATAAACTCGAGCTCAGCTCCTTGATTCCTGAATCTTGGAGAGTATGAATCAATCAGGCCCTGTGTATTTGGGTCTCTCCCATCGGAAATAAGAACGACTTTCCTTCCGCGTTCCTCAGGCAAAGATGATGAGTAATTTTCTGTGAACTGCAATGCCTGCGAGAGATTTGACGGAGGATCAAGAGGGTACATAAGGAGCAATCTGCCGATGACAATTTCCACATCACTCTGTCCTATAACACGGCGTGATATTTCAAGCCTTGGACTTTGTGAAAAAGAAATAAGATGAAAAGTATCTCCAAGCCTTAGCTGCTCAACCAAAAAAGGACCTGTAAGGAAATTACTTGTTTCCCTATATATACTGCTCATGTGTGAAGAGGTGTCAAGAAGAACAATAAGGTCAATCGGCTGACGACCTGCTGCTTGACTATGAACCCCTAAGGTAATTCCAAAAACAAGAAATAAAATAAAAACCGTTTTTTTCATACCTCTCCTTTTTTAAAATGCCGAAGAAATTTTTTCTACCGAGTAAGAAATCCTTTCATCGTTATTTAAAAACTCTACCTCATCTCCGACAGCCTTATTAAGGATTACTTCTCCAAATGGGGACTGATAAGAAATAATATGGTTCTTTGGATCAGATTCCCATGGGCCTAATATCGTAAACTCTTCCTTTTCATTTGAACTCTTATTTAATAATGTCACCTTGGTTCCGAAAGAAATTTTCTGCGTATTTACCTGAGTAGGATCAAAGGTCTTGGCCCTGTCAATATCACTGCTGAGTTTCGATGCAAGTGAAGTAAGCTGATTCTGTTTATCTCTTGCAGCATGGTATTCGGCGTTTTCTTTAAAATCACCATGGAGTCTTGCAGCTTCAAGTTCCTTATAGTTAATAGGAATGTCAACTTCATTAATATGTGCAAGCTGCTTCTTCTTTTCCTGAAGCTTTTCAGATGTAACAAGCAGACCAAGGCTCGCAGTTTTCTTTTCCTCGGTGCCAAAGAACTTAAAGTCAGGATGCTTTTTTAAGATCCTGTTTCTCAAGTTCATCTTGTCGGCAGGATCAAGATCCTTTACCGCATTAATAAAAGTATATAGACGGACAATTGTTTCTGTGTTCGTAGTATCAAAGTAATTATTGATCACATTCTCTTTAAATAGAATCGTATATACCTGTTTGTTTAACTTACGGCTTTCAGAAGTGTCCCTCCGGTTTTCTATGTCCCTATAGCTATTGTCAAGAATATGAATAAGGGCAATTAGCTGTTTTTCGTATGCAATATTTGCCTCTTTAAACCAAGGCTCATCGCTTGAGTTCTTAAAAAGCCACACTGCTGATTCTCTATAGTCCCTATAGTTTTCAAAACAGTTTATTGCCATCGCCCTTAGCTTATCAGCATAACCCTCTCTCTGCAAATGCAGAATGATTGTGTTAATCGGACAGCGGGGAAAGAGCTTAATATAGATTTCAGGCCATGCCGGAATGAAAAGGCGAATATTTTTTAGGAACTCTTCCTTAAGTCTTAAATCTTTTAGATTAACAAAAAGTTCACCTGCATCTTCAATGCCATTATAAAGGTCAGTGAAGTTAATCCTGATTCCTGCACCCACTAAATAGGGGTACTGACCAATAAGTTCCTTTACAAGGAGATAAGAAACAACAACCTGCTCGCTCACCTGATGGTAGGATTTAAGATAGGCGGCGAAATAATCAAACATTTCGTTAAAGTATTCAGAATCTTGCTCTGCTTCCTTTTTCGATGCGAAATTCTGCAAGACTTGAGCCCTTTCAAATATATTTCTTGCCGCCTTAAACTCATTATAGAGCTTCTCTTCTACGCTGATAGGTCTTTCCCTTACAATAAACAGATCGATATTATCAGGGTTAAGGCCGAAAGACGGATCAGTTTTCAGAATCTCCCTTGCCTTGGTGCTCCAACCAGTCCATTCAGATACAGAAAGAACGGAAGGTACAAGTTCACTCTTTATACGCTTAAAATCACAGGAATTACCAAAGCTCTTAATTACGGTTTTTAAGGCCCATGCAGGCTCTGCCTTAACTTTTTCGTGAAGCTTTTCCTTTTTCCATACAGCCTTTAATACCCAAATATGGTCTTTTGCCAGAGTCTGCAGGGCATTAACTGCCATTTTCAATGACATTGCATGACCGCGCTGTTTGGAAAAATCAATTACAATATCATCACCCTGTAAATTACCTATGCGGCCCACTCCCCAGGTTCTATGAAATACAAAATTGCCCTTATCGAAGGCAATATGCTTTTCAAAATCTTGAACTGCTTCTTTTACATTCCTTGGGCCCTGGGCAAGGCTTGAAACTCGAATATAATCATCGAGTTGACTATGGTCGGCATATTTTTTTCTATAACATTCTGTAATCTCTCTTCTTGCATGACGATCATCATTGTCGTAATCAAGAATTAATTTTAGCACCGCAATTCCGGTATTAAGGTCATCCCTTTTAATGCAGACATCATACATTTCTTTAAGAAGACTGCCCGCCTTCTGCTCATCAAAGTTTTTTGCAACCCTTTTTTGAATATGAAGAAAAAAGTCAATCTCTTCAGGGCAGTATCCAAGCAGCTTGTCCCAAATCTCTTTAACATTATTGAATTGATGCTTTGCAATATATCTATGTAATGCCTTCTTTAAATAGTCTATTGCGTTTTCAATATCTCCCTGCTTTTCAAACCTCTCGGCAAGGGTCTTTGCAAGGTCAGCCTCTTCATGATCAACTTTAACAAGCCTTTCCCAAATCTCGAATACGCCTTCTTCATCATTTTCATTCTTATGACAATCTATTAGAGTTCTAAGTGCAAACTTCGATTCACCGTAATCGAGTATTCTTTCGCAGAGATACCTTACAATTACCCATTTATGATTATCCAAAAAGATGCTTACCAAGCTTATCATTGCAGAATCATCAATAATCTGCTGAGAAAGGGCAGTCATTCCGCCAAGATATAGAGCTATAATACTGTTCTTTGTATGACTTAAGTGCTCGTCCATGAGCTTTTTTAGCTCATTCTCAAAACGACCTTCCCTGGCCTCTTTTAATATGGTATCCAGCTCCTTAAATTGGCTTGCGGAATAATTACTGAGTGTTGCGCGGGTCCATTTTTCCTCATTAAGCATTTCCTGGACATTTTTGAGGAGAGCTTCAGACATCATATAACTCCTAAGTTCTATAGTGTTCGTGCACAACCGGATCTATAAATTTTATCTTCAAAAAAGTTTCGTCCATCAAGCCGGTACCATCACGGTTGTGCTCACAGTGATCAACCAGCCAAAAATAACGGTTCAAAAGCCGCGGTTTTATTTCAGGTCCGCCCCTATTACTCCTATACTCATTTTCGAGAGAGAGAATGGATTGCTTCAGCCTGCTAAGTTCCACCGGCTTAAGTTCCCTCTTTATCGAAAAAATGCCCCAAATACAGCCCCAGATGGGGATCCATTCGGCAAGCTCAACCCCGCTGAATCCAAGGTTTTTCACCCTTTCCAATAGTTGGAGTATCATCTCCGATTCAAGGCTCTGAAGGTCTATTCCCTGCGGGTCAAGGAAAAAAGCTTCCCTAAAAAATGCCTTTGCCGCCCTGTCTTCCCCGAGAAGGGCCTTCACATCGGCAAGTTCTGAAAATATTGCGCTGTCCTCTCTCCTGATTCGGCTTGCCTGTTCAAGATACCTTAGACTACCCTCCCAATCACCTGCACCCTTACAGCAGCGGCCTATTTGCAATAAAAGATCGGGATCATGAACATTAACCCCGTCTCTTATCAAGACCAAAAAATATTCCAGAGCCAAAGTAAAAACAAAACGCCTTATGGCGTACTGGCAGGAATCACAAGCTTCTTTGCCCGGAAGAGATGTATCACTTATTCGATCCAAAAAACCATAATACCCCTTCCATTGCGAGAGAATAAAAAGCCCCCTCTCATACGGGTCATGGAATTCATCGAGCCTTTTTACTCTTTCAAGCCACCAATTAAGGCATTTAAGAGCATATAAGACTACCGGGTGCTCAAAATCCCTTTCCAATGCAGATCGGAGAAAGGCTTCGGCGGTTTCTGATTCGCCTATTTTGAGAGCTTCATAGGCTTTGTGAAGTAACTCTTCCACTCCTTTCTCATTCATGGCCTACATTTTCACTCAATTTGTATAATCACCCTCTTAATTGTACCTGTTTTTCTCAATAATTACAAGGGGTAATCTTGCCTGCACCCGTCCTTTAGCATTAAGAAGTGCTTTACAAGAAGTTTTATCGAGATTATCATAGAGATATGAAGCTCGATCCCATTTTAACCAAAGCTGCACACCTTGCAAAGAGAAAAAATTACGATGCTGCAATAAAATCTCTGGAGATCGAGGCAAGCCGATATTACGGCTCCTTTAATTATCATTATCTTTTGGGAACCTGCTACCTATACTCAAAAATTTTCGGCATGGCTCTGACCTATTATAGATTGGCATACGAACAAAAGATGAGGGAGCCGAATACACTCCTTGGTCTTGCAGCCCTATACCTGAACCATGGGGACACCGACAAAGCTGTTGATCTCTACCTCGAAGTCATCTCCCTTGATGAACACAATAAAATTGCACATAAGGCCTTAAAAATTATAAGGAAGCATCCCGGGCCTGAGAATATTTCCAATTGGATTGCCATTGGCAAGCTGCATACCCTCTTCCCGCCCCTTCCAAAGGCAGGTGTCCAAAGAAGATCGATAGTGATAGGGTCCCTTTCAGTCCTTGCCTTGATTATTGCCGGCCTTGGCGTTGCTCTTGTTACAGGCTATATATCCCTTCCCCAAGGCAGGGAGCAGAGGGTGGTTCCCGAAAATCTGGTTCTATCGAGGGATGAGCTCGATGCACCAATGCAGAGCGAGGGCAGTTTTCGCTATGTTTTAACAAGGACTCAAGTTGAAGATAACTATAATGAGGGACTTAATTTCTTTATGGAGAATAGGGATGATGCAGCAAGAACGAGGATGAACCTGATCCTTGAGTCTAATGCCCCTGAGCCGGTGAAAAACAGGGCCAGAATCCTTAATTCCTACCTTGTTGTCCCCGGTTTTAATACTCTGGAAGACAGGTTCACCTATGCTGAAGTGATACAGAACCCCTTTATCTTCAGGGAAACTCATGTGATCTGGCGCGGCATGGCAACAAATTTACTTGTTGAGGAGAATCATACATCCTTTGATCTGCTCGTCGGCTATGATACTTTCAGAATTATGGAAGGAATAGTCCATGTTATATTTGACTTTGCAATTCCCGTAAATACCGAGCATCCTGTTGAAATTCTTGGACAAGTCATTCCCATATCCTCCGAAAGAGAGTCGGGGATTAGGATTCAGGGGGTTTCTCTTAATCAGACGGGGATGCTCGAGAGGGTAAGAAACTAGATTGTGAAAGCGGTTATTCAACGTGTGCGGGAAGCATCGGTTACAGTAGAAGGCTCTATTACAGGAAGCATAAACAGGGGACTCCTTGTTTATCTTGGCGTTGCAGGTGAAGATACCGAGAAGGACGCTTGCAAAATGGCTGAAAAGATTGCCAATTTGCGAATTTTTAATGATGATGCAGGGAAGATGAACCTCTCCCTATTGGATATTATAGAAAAACCGGGAGCAAGCGAAGAAGGCCTCGGGATTCTCGCTATCTCTCAATTTACCCTCCTTGCAAATGTCAGCAGGGGCCGAAGGCCCTTCTACGGGGATGCAGCAGATCCGGAAAGAGCAAATGCCCTCTACGAGCATTTTATCGAGAAAATCAGAGAGCAGGGTCTGGTCTGTGAGTCGGGTGTTTTCAAAGCAATGATGGACGTAAGCTATACAAATGAAGGGCCTGTGACCATATTGCTTGATTCCCGGGAAATATAGTTTCGTTCAGGTTAAGAAGGTTCTTATTATAAAGAAGTAAACTTGAGGAAATATCGAAATAACAGAAATTAGACGGAATGTTTGAATTAATGCAACCTTTGGGCCGTCCCCATCAAGGTCATCGACAATAAGGGCCATTTCTGTTGCCCCCGCAGGGATTGTGGAAAATAGGGCCGTTCTAATGTCCAATTTGCAAAGAAAGAAGATCAATATACCTATTCCAAGGTTCATTATAATGAGACCGGATAGGATTATTATTAAAGGCAGTATAACAGATGATATTTCCATGATATTTCCCATTGTTATGCTGCTTCCGATTATTGATCCTGCAAAAATCTGGGTAGCTTTGCGTAATTTTATCGGGATATAAGCTCTTTTTGTAGTTAAATTGAAAATGCAGGTAAAAACCATGCTGAAAACCAATGTTCCTGCAGGAATCCCAAGGAAAAAACCGGTCAATGCCCCACAAACTGCCACTGTTAAAGAAAAGAATACATTTATCCCGCTTTTTTTTGTGCTTTCTATAATAGAAATTGAAGAATCCTTTCTTTTTTCCCTTGATGCACATAAAATCGGCCATTTTTTCTCGATAATTGATGTAATATGCTTGCTTAAAATTGGCAGGAAAACCAGGGCAAAGAAGAGTCTTGAGCTATGTATTAATGATATTTGCAGGGGATTTGCATCAGTCTCGGTGCTTATGAGCACTATATCCGTAATCCCTCCGGGGGCAGAAGCAAAGAAGGCTGTTGTATGATCCATAGAGGTAAAATTGAAACAGATAAGTGCAATACCTATC
>Ga0099364_10000690_pt1 | contig 57609 bp, 50 predicted proteins | sample TergutTh196P3_FD_73070 | JGI IMG/M metagenome (GOLD analysis project Ga0099364, IMG submission 73070) | Microcerotermes parvus P3 segment gut microbial communities from Pointe-Noire, Republic of the Congo - Th196 P3 | ecosystem: Host-associated > Arthropoda: Insects > Digestive system > Gut ... | reverse complement strand
CATATTGTAAACGCATAATTGTACATTACCCATACCTTTCGGAATGAAACAACGGATAGTTGTATTTTTGTCAAAAGGATTTGGTGCGTTTTGATAGAGAATCATTTGCTCAAAATTAGCAGAATCATCAAGATTAAAATGCAAAGTACTATTCTTATTTTCTTTTCCAACGTCGGGCATAGTATCGTTTTCATCATTATTTTTCACCGCAGGTGGCATTTTTTCTAATTCCATAACACGAACATTCAGTTCTTTAACGGCATCAATCAAAATAGGTATCAATTCCACATAATTTACCGAAAGATAACCTTCTTCGTTGGTATAAACCAAGTCCGGGTATATTTCCTTTAGTTCTTGTGCTATCAATCCGAAATGTGTTTTCCTAAATAAGTCTGAATCTTCATCATAAAAAGGAACTTGATATGGTTCTTTTTGCTCTTCGTTTATTTCCAAACTCTCTACATATCTTTGTTTAAATCTGTACGTAATCGGATTAATCAACATTAATCGGTCTAATGATTCACCATTTTCTATTTCTGAAATGTCCTGCTTGTAGATAATATCAGAAGGAGATAAGTAATTACTATTGATAGATCCTGTTACATAAACATTTCCTACAAAGTATCCTGCATAGCGTCCTGCAATGGGTCCAGCAAGCGAATTAGCACGTCCCATAATCCCAACTCCATTGGCATTTACATCAAAAAATTCGGCAAGTACTCCAATATTTAATAAATGTCTATCGGATGATGCATAAACACCTATTCCGGCACCTGCTAACGCACAACTACTGCACCTTTGTACCTCACTTATAATACCTATCGCTTCACCGTAGGGCAGAATTGTTCCTGCATTTTGGTCAATTACTTTAGATTTAATACCCAGAGGATAATTGGTATATCCATAAAAAGTATGAGTAAATAAACTGCTACCCAAAACATTTAATTGATTGGTTGGGGTTGAAGTACCAATAACCACATTTCCGATTAAACTAGCATCACCTATTACGTGCAATTTAATAGATGGATTTGTTATGCCTATACCTACATTTGAGTTAAAAGTAGTGTTTCCCGTAAACAAACTAGTACCTGATACATATAGTTTATGCGTTCCATGTGGTGCAACACCAATACCTACATTGCCGGTAATATATCCATTTCCAGAAAACAAGCTGTTTCCAGAAACATTCAATCGATAAGCTGGATTACTTGCAGTACCAAGACCCACATTTCCATTTAAAAATGTTGTGCCTACTACGTGCAACTTGTCAGTTGCACTTGCTGTTATACCAATTCCAACATTATCAGAAAAATAACCTTTGCCCACTACATTTAATTTATGGTTCGAATCGTATGTTCCGATTCCAACATTGTCTGAAAATAAAGTAGTGCCTGTTACTTTGAGCCGATGATTTCCATCAGCAGCTACTCCAAGTCCCACATTTCCGTTTAAAAAGGTTTTACCTTCAACCTTCAACTTGTCGGTTGAATTTGCTGTTACTCCTATACCAACATTGTTGGTAGAACTTAAATCTATTTGGCAAAAAACTTGCCATCCCATTGCAATGAATACCATTGCTATTAATAATTTCTTCATATTTTTAATTTTTTATAATGTATGTTTAAAATTTCTCAAACACTCTTTGTGTGTTTCTGTCGCTGCAATTTTTTTGACGCAACCTGCCGCCGGATACGCCCAATCTTTTTTCACGATGAAATATTGGGAAAGTTATTTTCATTTTACCTGCCCAAAGGCAGCTAAAAAAACACCAATCGCCATTCCATCCATTTAACTTCATCAATCAAAAAATTTTGTACTCTAACTCCTTTGGTTCTGCAAAAACCATACCTAAAATTAGTACTAAAAATTTTTGTTAAGCTTGCCAAAAAATATTTTTTGTGCACAGCCTTGATGTTTATTAACGGCAAAAGAGGGCAAAACAATATTATTTGCAAAACTTTTGCAAATAAAATATTGATATGTTTGCCACTCACTCTCATTTTAAACCCATTTTTAAATTATTTTTTCAGATTTATGATTTGCCGTTTTTTCTCTTTCTCATAAAAAGAGAATTTTTTAAATCTCAAACCATCCCTCCACATATCCTCCATAAATGTCGGTAATCATAATTTTATACCAACCTGCATTCCAATTATTTGTATCAATTAGAAGGGTGTTTTCGGCGCAACTGTTTATCGTACTTTGATAAACTGTTTGCCCGCTGCTACTTTCAACGGAAACATCCAATGTTCCCAAACACTCTAAAAAGTTTACGGTAACATCGTTTCCTTGTAAGTAAACCTCTAAGGTGGGATGAACACCCGATTTTATGGTACCTGATACTAATTTCCCTGTCAAAATGATATTTCCAGAGACAATCAGCACTCCCATTAACAAAATCAAAAGGATAATAATTCGTTTTTTCATACTGCTATTCTTTAAAAATTTTTTGCAAAGGTAAATCAAAAATCTTTCTTTTCGACGATAAAAAAGGGTGTGTAAGTTGTTAGTGATAAAATATTTTTTTATTAAGTTGTATGTCAAACATTTACAGCTAAAATTTGTAAGTCGTTTGTAATAAAAATTTCGTGTGTCAGTTTATTTTATTTACCAAAAATTCATAAATATTTCCTCGTTTTTTTATTCTAAATTTGGTCCTTATTTCAGAACACCTTGTTTGATAACTACCTTTTGAGGTATTAAGAAAATATAAAATATTGTTTGTATCATAACCCAGATATATAAAAGCACAAATAGTGATTTCATTATCACTTAGATTAAAATTTAGTTTTTCTATTGAATTTCTTATTTCCGAAATTGTTTGTTGAAAAGAAAAATCTTGATCACCTGATTTTGATTTTTGGATTTCTAAAAATATACTGTGAACAATATCATTATTAATCTTTTCTCTTTTTTCTTTTAACTTTTCGTGTTTTTCGAGATTTTGTTGAGTAACTTTTAATCTTTTTTCCGTTATAGTTCTCTTTCGATAAAGAAAGTAAATTACTGTAAATAATGTCATTATAACAAATATTATAATTAATGCCCATAAAAATCTATTTCTTTTATCCAATTTATTTTTGTTACTCAAATTTTCTATCTTTTCATAGTTGTATTTTTCTTGTATTTCCAAAAGGTTAAGTTGAGACAATTCTGAATAAATTGAATCCGTCAATTCAATGCGTCTATCTTTGATTTTTAGGGCATCTTTTAAATTTCCTTTTTCTTCCTCTATTAATGCTAAAATTTGATATGCAGCAAGATAGGTGTTAGGATTATATTTATTCTGTTTATTTTCCAAAAAAACAAAAGTTTTGTCAATGTAATAAGTTGCTGAATTTAAGTCATTAATAGAAAAAAATGCTTCTGCCATGTTTAAATAAATATATAACGAATCCTTGTCGCTTTTAGATTTAGAAAGTGCTTTTTCGAACATTTGTAAAGATTCATAATAATCACCGTAATAAATGTAAAATACACCCAAATTGATTTGAATATCTGTAACCATTTCGTGTGCTTCTATTTCTTCAGCAATTCGTAAAGATTCATAATAAAAGTATAAAGCACTATCTTTATTTTCTAAAACAAGATAACAGTTTCCAATCATCTTTTTTAATGCAGACAATCTATACTGATTTGTACTTGAAATGCTTAAATAGGAATACGCTTTTTGATAATTTACAATTGCCGTATCAATATTGTTTCCTAAATAATATAGCCATGCTATATCAGCTATAATCATACCTTTAAGTGTATTATCATCGGATTTTTCGGATAAATTTTTTGATTTAATAGCATAATCCAAAGCGTTATCATACTCACCTTTTTCCCTATACAACCTACCTGCAAATTGGTAACCTTTTGATTGCTCTTCAATAGACCCTTTTTTATCTAAAATTATGATATCATCAAAAATTTGCGAAAATTCTGAAATATCTATGTCTAACTTATCTTTTGCCTCAAATTTCAGTAACGAAACCTTTGCTTTTTGATAATCAGATAGTTTTCGTTCGTCAAGTTCGTCTAAAATGCTTAAAACACTATCGGGAAATTCTTCTAAAAGCATTCCTGCTTCGAAAATTATTATATCATTATTTTTCCTCTCGCAAGACGAAAAATAAGTTAAAACTGTTGAAATCAGTATTATTCGTAATAAAATTCTAAAAACTGCTTTCATAAATTTATTTTAAAAAAATGCAAAGATAGTACAAATTTTTTTGTTTAATATAATTTGACAATTTTTTTAGGGTTAAAAATTTCACAATAAAAAATGTTACAAAAAAATTGCAGTCGTTTGTGATGTAAAGCAAAATAATTCATTTCAGATTGAACCATGGTAAAAAATACACTACACGTAACGAAACGGTATTTTAACAAGTTCAATATATCATTTAGCGCAAGCGGTGGTGTAGCCCCGCATAAAGTTTTGTTTAATTTCAGAACTCCTGACTTGGCACCAAATCGATTGTCGCGTATCCATGCCCTAAGCCTATTTGCTCTCAAACAAAACAAACCTCACTATATCCATTCATCCCACGCAGCAGCACTCGGTACGGGTGCAATGTAGATAACCGGTAGGGGCGTATCCTTGCGGTCGCCCAAAAAGCACAATTCGGTGGATCTCCTAAAATGCAACATCTTTAATTAGCGGAAAATACAAGCTAAAGCACAATCCTAAAACCGAATGTATCATTTCGTTGGTCTGGATTTCCGAAGCCTCGTTTCGATGTACGACAGTCGGTTGCTGGACTATTCCAACTACCTCCCCGCGCAACACGCCGAAAACCAGATGTAGCACCTTGAGGGTCAAGTTTCGCAGCAGTACTATAATTACCATACCAATCACTGCACCATTCCCAAACGTTCCCGCTCAAATCAAAAATTTCTAACTGATTGGGTTTCTTAGTACCCACGGGATGTGTTGTTCCTCCGCTTTTATCTTTGCTCCAAGCAACGTTATTCAAAAAGTTGTCTCCGCTATATTTATGAGCGTTCGTTTTGACACCTCCCCGTGCAGCAAATTCCCATTCTGCTTCGGTTGGAAGGCGATAGTTCTTTCCTGTTAGTTCATTTAGTCGCACAATAAACTCTTGAGCATCGTCATAACTAACATAATACATAGGAAAATTATCACCTTCTCCTTTAAGGGGATTTTTTGGATTTACCTTGTCGCGCTGGTCTTGAATTGTTGTTCCCATAACGGCTTTCCACTGACCTTGCGTAATAGGATATTTACTAATATCAAAACTGCTGACCGTTACTTGATGCGTAGGTTTTTCGTCGCTATCACAATTACTTACGTGCTCGTTCGTGCACCCCATTGTAAACGTTGCTCCATATACGTGAACCATCTCAGGTTCTCCGGGATGCGATTTTGGGGTGCTTTCTACTTCATCGGTTTGTATAACCGTTGCCCCAAAAAAAAGAGTTATAAGAAGAATTATTATCTTACTCATACTCAATATCCTACCGTATGTGCTACAACAAATTGGTAATTTTCGCCGAGTTTTAGCACTTCAAGCAGTTCTTCTTCTTTTGCGCCTGCACGAACAACGCTTTTTAAGCCTTCGGATGCGCAATAAAGGTAGATGTTTTGTGTACAATGACCGGCATCTAATGCTGCTAAATATAGCCATTTTGATTCGGGCATATTTAGTTCGATGTATTTCTCGTAGTTAGCAATAAACACGAGATTAAGTGGTGCATTGTCTACAAAAGGCTGCAAGCCCGACAAATTTCTGTAATCTCCTTCCACAATCGGTTGGAGTTCATGCTCAACGGGGTCGTAAAAATAGATTCCGTTAGCCAATACTGCGTAAAGTTCGAGCGGATAAAGTGCTCTTGCCGAGGGAACGGTACGTTTGCCATCCTCACGATTTACGCCGTTTGCCATCCATAATAACTCCGACAAATGTTTTAAAGATAAATTCGTTTCTTCAAATTCTCTAAAAGACATGCGGTCTTTGGCGGCTGTCATCAATGCTACTCCGCATTCTAAATTGGGAGCCTGCAATTTAATTGTTTCAAAAGAATTTAGTTCCATAGGTGTAACTGGTTCTTTAACTATTTCTGTTTTTGACTCTTGTGTACCTGAAGTACAACATCCTGATAATATTATTGCCGAAACAATAATCATAAAAATTACTCGATTCATAAAAAATATTTTTAAAATAAAATACAAAAGTACAAAAGTTATTTATACCAACAACTTTTTTTAAAAAAAATCATAAGGAATATGAAAAAAATAACTTCCTCAATAACAAACAGGCAGAGAACACGAATTGAGTATATTATTTTGTCAGCGTTCCTTATTTAAGTTATGTAACAATAGTTCCAATTTTTTCGCCTGACAAAACTTTTTTCAAATTTCCTTTTTTGTCCATGTTAAAGACTAAAATTGGCAAATTATTTTCCATACACATGGTTGTAGCGGTAAGGTCCATAATTTTCAGTCCTTTTTTGTAAACTTCGGCGAAGGAAATTGAGTCAAATTTAATAGCGTTGGGGTCTTTTTCGGGGTCAGCGGTATACACACCGTCAACTCTTGTTCCTTTTAACATAACATCGGCTTCAATTTCGATGCCACGCAAAGTAGCAGCAGTGTCGGTTGTAAAGTATGGGTTTCCCGTTCCGCATGAAAAAATAACGACCTCGCCATTTTTAAGTGATTCAATTGCTTTGGGCTTGGAATAGAGTTCACCAATTGGTTCCATACGGATTGCGGTCATCACTTTTGCAGTCGTGCCTTCCTTTTCAATTGCCGATGCCAATGCCAAACTATTTATAACAGTGGCTAACATACCCATTTGGTCGCCTTTGTATCGGTCGAAACCTTTGGCTGAGCCGCTTAATCCGCGAAAAATATTACCTCCGCCGATAACAATTCCTATCTCAAAACCTAATCTGCTAATTTCGGCAATCTGTTCGGCATATTCTTTTAAACGAGAAGAATTTATTCCGTGTCCCTCTCCTGCGGCAAGCGACTCGCCGCTTAACTTTAACAGTATTCTTTTGTATTGCATAATTATTATAAATTTAGATTACAAAAATAGATGAAAAATTGTTTTTTTACAAAAATAAATCACAAATTTTAATAAAAATTTTTTGGAAATAAAAAAAAGCACTATCTTTGCGGCGCAATAAAATAAAAATTCTGCGGGTATTATAAGCAGCAAAGTAGATAATATTTGCTCACCTTCAGGATGAATACTAAAAAATATATTTATAAAATGTACGCAATAGTTGAAATTGCAGGGCACCAATTCAAAATAGAAGAGGGTCGAAAAATTTATGTAGATCAATTAGAAGCCGAAGAAGGCGACGATGTAGTTTTTGAGGAAGTATTATTAACCGACAACAACGGCGACATCAAAGTTGGAACACCTCACGTAGAGGGAGTTCGTATAACGGCAAAAGTTTTAGAACACGTAAAAGGCGATAAAATTATCGTTTTTAAGAAAAAAAGAAGGAAAGGCTTTAAAAAGAAAAGGGGACACCGCCAGTATTTAAGCCAAATTCAAATCGAAAAAATTATTGTAGGATAACATTAAAGAAATTTTATCATGGCACACAAGAAAGGAGTAGGAAGCTCCCGTAACGGAAGAGAATCGGAAAGTAAACGATTAGGAGTAAAAATTTTTGGCGGACAATTTGCCAAAGCAGGTAATATTATTGTCCGACAACGAGGAACACAACACCACGCCGACCAAAACGTCGGAATGGGGAAAGACCATACTTTGTTTGCTCTAATAGATGGAACCGTAGTATTCAGAAAAAAGAAAAATGATAAATCTTTTATTTCTGTAGAACCGGTACTAGCTGTATAATTTTTCATTGCTTTTTTTTATTGAACTCCTGTTTTTGTTTATTTAAAGACAAATTCAGGAGTTTTTTTAATTATTTTTTAATATGGTTACTTTAAAACTTATTCAGGAAAACAAAGCCGATTTAATTAATCGACTTAAAATCAAACATTTTGACGCTTCTCGCATTATTGATGAAATTATTTTGCACGATAATTTGCGAAAATCTACTCAAGCCGAATTAGACAACAAACAAGCCGAAATGAACAGCCTCTCAAAATCCATCGGTGAACTGTTTAAAATCGGTAAAAACGAAGAAGCAAATTTAGCTAAAGTGAAAACGGCATCTTTAAAAGATGATATAAAAATTTTGAACGACAAACATACACAAATTGAAACAGAATTGTTTGCTCTTTTGGTTCAAATTCCAAATCCGCCACACCATTCAGTCCAAGAAGGTAAAACAGCCGATGATAATATCGAAATAAGTAGCGGTGGTACTATTCCAACACTTCAGGATCCGCTTCCTCACTGGGATTTAGCAAAAAATTATGATTTGATTGATTTTGAACTTGGAAATAAAATTACAGGTGCTGGTTTTCCCGTTTACAAAGGAATTGGCGCAAAACTTCATAGAGCGCTTATTTCATTCTTTTTGGACGAAGCAATAAAAGGAGGGTACAAAGAAGTTATGCCGCCGCTTATGGTCAATGAAGCATCTGCCTTCGGAACTGGGCAACTCCCCGACAAAGAAGGTCAAATGTATCACGTTACTGTCGACAATTTGTTCCTTATTCCAACGGCAGAAGTTACTATTACCAACTTATACAGAGATGTGATTTTAACTGCTGCGCAACTGCCAATAAAAAATTGTGCATATTCAGCATGTTTTAGGCGCGAAGCAGGTTCTTATGGCAAGGAAGTTAGAGGCTTAAACAGATTGCACCAATTCGACAAAGTTGAAATTGTTCAAATAGCGCACCCCGAACAATCTTATAACGTTTTGGAAAAAATGACAGAACACGTTCAATCACTTCTCGAAAAACTTGAACTTCCATGGCGAAAAATTAGGCTATGCGGTGGAGACATGAGTTTTCACTCCGCATTAACTTATGATTTTGAAGTTTATTCTGCCGCACAAGAACGGTGGCTTGAAGTTAGTTCGGTCAGTAATTTTGAAACATTTCAGTCGAACAGGCTTAAATTGCGTTTCAAAGACGATACCATGAAAAAAAGTGAACTCACACACACACTTAACGGTAGCGCATTAGCACTGCCACGCATCGTTGCAGCACTATTAGAAAACAATCAGTCGAAAGAGGGCATTAAAATTCCGAAAGTATTAATACCATATTTGGGGGTTGAAACAATATAATAAAAGCAAAAAAGATTCCTCACTTCGTTAGGAATGACTTTATTAGCTTGTCAATTGATACGTGAAACGGGTTGCGGCTTTGAAGCATTGATGAGCCACTTTTTCCTCAAACTTAGTTAGAAACAATAAAGAAATATTACAAAGCCTAATGATTGCAAACTTGAATAGGAAATTTTATTTTGGGTATTTAAATTACCAAAAAAAAGACTTTCAAACTGCACTATTAACAGGTACATTGTTTATTGATATCAATAATTCTATTTTAAATAATTATCCTGAATGTATAGTTTATTTGACATTATATCCATTTTTCAACAAATAGTCTAAAATTTTTTGCTTGAAGTCGCCTTGTATTAATATTTCGCTATCTTTTGAGCTGCCACCGCTGCCGCAAAGAGTTTTCAGTTTCTTTTCAAGTTCTTTAAGAGCATTGTCATCGCCAACAAAACCTGTTATTAGCGTAACTATTTTTCCTTTTCGATGTTTCTTATCTAAAATAACTATAAGTTTCTGTTTTTCAGGAGGAACGGTTTCAACGGGTAAATCATAAGTATTTCCAAAATCAAAATTTGGATTAGTACTAAATACAATTCCACCAGAACCTGTTCTTTTATTGCTTTTGTTTGCCATGAATTTATTTTTATGTAGCCACGAATTTCACGAATTAACACGAATTGGTTTTTAATTAGCCACGAATTTGTTAGTGATTGAAATATTGAATATATCGAAATTCGAATTTATTTTGCTTATTTTAAAATTGCCGTGATTGATTGTTCGAGTATACGATCATCGGACAATTTGACCACAAAATTGAACTCATATTCGCCCGTTTCTACATCGGTGGCAGTAATCAAACATGTATAGGAATGGTTAAATGAAACATAATCATATTCTTGTTGCGGACGATTAAAATAATCGTCAAAAGATACAAGCCATGGAAATGGACCGAATTCATCAATATTTCCAAAATATTCTCGTATCTGAAAAAAGTCCGCAATATTAGTTCCGGCAGGATGTGTTTCTCCAAAATCCTTGTCAGAAAAAACACCAATGGAAACAATATTTTCTTTGGCATAATATTTATCTTCTTCACAGTCCAATGCATAAGCAGTCTGAACAATGAAAGAACTAACTTGTTTGTGCTGTGCCAATTTAGTTACACTCGTTTTAAATTCGATAGTTATTCCGAAATCTTTTCTGAATATGTGCGGATTTGCATCAGCATCACCTACATTACACCCCATTATAGACATTATTTCTTCATTATCAATCGGATGAAGAACCAATGAAGTGAACGAATATTCAAAGGAAAATGTTTCAGGACATCTAATACATGACGAAACAATCAAATCAGCTATCAATAAGACCAACAATATCACAATTACTTTTAAAATTTTCATATATACTAAAAAATTAAATGTTTAAAATCTGCTTAATCAAAACTTTTCATGTTACTTATAATCTACCGTTTAAATGCGATTTTCAGTTTTTTTAGCGTTTCCTCAATTTTCATAATGGCTACTAAGGGACTTATAAAAATAAGGGTTTTTGTTTCTTATTTACTTATTTACTCATTCACCCATTTACTCATTTTTATACAAGGAGGGCGACCGCAAGGGTGCGCCCCTACTCTCATATTTTTCCAAGGAGGGCGACCGCAAGGGTGCGCCCCTACACTCATATTTTTCCAAGGAGGGCGACCGCAAGGGTGCGCCCCTACACTCATATTTTTACAAGGAGGGCGACCGCAAGGGTGCGCCCCTACACTCATTACTCACTACTCACTACCCACTACACACCACTCACTACTCACTACTATTCTCTCCAACAATCTGAAATCTTCTGTCACAACACTTATTTGTTCTCCCGTTTTCATATTTTTGATTGTTACAATATTATTTTTCATTTCCTCTTCCCCAACAATTGCCACAAAAGGAATATTCTTTTTGTCGGCATAACTCATCTGTTTTTTTATTTTATCGCTATCGGGATAAACTTCTGTCTTCAGACCTCTGTTTCTCAGAATTTTCGCAAGTTTCAAACAATGTAATGCTTCATTTTTACCAAAATTAACAAAAAGAAAATCAGTTGTAGAATTAACTTTTTCGGGGAAAATATTAAGTGCGGTCATCACATCAAAAATTCTGTCAGCGCCAAAAGAGATGCCCACACCAGACATTTGGTTTAACCCAAAAATACCCGTAAGGTCGTCATATCTACCGCCGCCTGTAATGCTTCCAATTTCAGTATCAATTGCTTTAACTTCAAAAATAGCTCCCGTATAATAGCTCAACCCACGTGCGAGAGTAAGATCTAATTCTACTTTCGTATTCATTTCGAGGTCGTTGACAACAGAAATAATAGTAGAAAGTTCTTCAATTCCTTTTGTACCAATTGAGGAATTTTTAAAAATTTCTGTTAATTGGTTCAATTTATCTTCATTATTTCCTGAAATAGTAAAAATGGGCTGTAATTTTTCTATTGCGTTGTTGTCTAATCCACGTTCTTTAAGTTCTTCATTAACTTTTTGCAGACCAATTTTTTCTATTTTGTCGATGGCAATAGTAATATCCACTATTTTGTCGCTTTCGCCAATTATTTCAGCAATTGCTGCGAGAACTTTTCGATTATTTAATTTGATAACAACATTAATATTAAGTCTTCTGAAAACTTCGTCAATAATTTGTAACAATTCCACTTCGTTTAAGAGGCTATCACTCCCTATTACGTCTACGTCGCATTGGAAAAATTCGCGGTATCTTCCTTTTTGAGGCCTGTCGGCGCGCCAAACGGGCTGTATTTGGTATCTTTTAAAAGGAAACGTAAGTTCATTTTGATGTTGTACGACAAAACGTGCAAAAGGAACAGTTAAGTCGTAACGCAAACCTTTTTCGCAAATTTGCCGTGAAATCTGGTTTAAGTCTCTGTTAGACAGCGTTTGAGCGTCAGTATTCGAAAGAAAATCGCCTGAATTAAGGATACGGAACAAGAGTTTATCGCCCTCTTCGCCGTATTTTCCGAGCAAAGTATTCAGATTTTCCATTGCAGGCGTTTCGATGGGCATATAACCATATAGCCTAAAAACATCTGTAATAGTGTCGAAAATATAGTTTCTTTTGACTGTTTCGTCGGGAGTAAAGTCACGTGTTCCCTTTGGTATGCTTGGTTTTTGAGCCATTTTTTTAATATTAATAAAACCGAATGATTAAAAATATTCAGGTTTAATGTTTGCTGTTTTAACGATGTGGCTTTGAGGAAAATGGGGTTTTATTTTATGTAAAAAAGGAATTGCTTCATGTTTATTTCTGAAGTATCCAATTCTCACTTTCCAATAAGGCTCGTCATAATCTAGGGAAATTTTTTCATACGGAAAATCGTTTGTGAGTTTTGTACGAGCATTTTCAGCACCCTGTCGCGCTTTTGTACCTCCCGTTTCTGAATAGACTTGAATCCGATATCCTTCAATGCCCTGTTTTTTACTGTTGTAAGTAATATAGGTGAGCATCAGTTGTTCAATTTCGTTATGTTGAGTTATTTCAACTTTACCCTGCGATGCCTCAGATTTTCTTATTGTAGCAAAAACATTTCTTTTTTCTTGCGAAAAAAAGTTGTTACAAAAAGATAAAATCAACAATAAAAACAATATCTTTTTCATAAAACCTCCATATTTTGATTTAAAAATTCTTTTCGGGTACAACCAAAACGGGTAGTGTAGAAATGTTGAGCAGTTCATTTGCAAAAGGATTAAAGAATGAGTCAAAAGGATTTAAACTTTTTCTGACGGGTAATGCAATGAACGTGATATTGTTTTCTTCCGCATATTCTAATGTTTGCTGCGGAGTCAAAGTACCTCCCATTGAAACGGACTCAAACTGTATATTAATCTTTTTTTGGAGATATCCTTCTATTTGTCGTTGCAGGTATCCGAGGCTACCGGGCTTAAACCAGCGGCTATTTTCGTTAACGCCAAGCAGGTATATTTTTATGCCAACTGATTGAGCAAAACGTGCTACTCGGGAAACTATTCTGCGACTAAATTTGCTATGGTCAATGGGCAAAAGGATTTTAAATTCATCTGTTATAGGCACTTCCTTGCGGACAGTAAGAACGGGACATGGGGCATGTGAGGTCAGCCGATAAGCATTACTGCCTACCCAGCGGTCTTCAAAACCTGAAATACCATGAGTACCAATAACAATCAGCGCAGCATCGTCATAATGTGCCTGATTAGTGATTTCTCGGACAACATTACCTTCTCTGATTTTGAAATCAAATTCTCGATTTGGAACAGTAGATTTCGATAATGCCCGTTTTAACAAGTCATTCATGTATGTAATATCCAAATCAGCCAGAAGTAAATCAGGGTTTTTCATGGCAAATTCGGGAAATAATCTTTTCCCCGTTCGGACATGCATTAATCTAAGGTTTGCCTGCATCCTGTTCGCAAGTTCTACGCTTAAATCAATAGCGTTTACCGAAATCTCGGAAAAATCAACTGGAACTATAATACGCTTTATCATTGAAAATATTTTTTATATGATTTTTGATGAATAAAAATTTTTACAAAAGTACAACTTTTTTATTTGTGAAACAAATTTTTTTATAATTTTGTAATTTTTTAATAAAAAAAACGTTCTTATTTGAAATGAAAAAGTATAAAATATCTGATTTCGATTCAATAAAACCTTACGAGGATAGCGATATTAAAGAGGTTTTTGACAGGCTGATTAAAGAAGAAGCGTTTCAGCAACTGCTTCGTTTTCTTTTTCCTGATTCCACTCATTCGTTTTTTATGAATAAAGTGTCAAATATGACTACTATTAGGCAATTTCAGAATGATATTATTTCTGATTATGTGAAAGTAGTGATTGATGATACATCAAAAGGAGTTACTGCAACGGGGTTGGAAAGTTTAAGTCCAAAGGAATCATACCTGTATATTTCAAATCATCGTGATATTTTACTAGATCCTGCTATTTTGAACGTAGTCCTCGTTGATAACGGTTTTGATACTACCGAAATTGCAATTGGCGACAATTTACTTATTTATCCTTGGATTACTGATTTGGTCAAATTGAACAGAACTTTTATCGTTAATAGGAATCTGCCACTTAAACAGACGCTCGAAAGTTTCTCTCGGTTATCAAACTATATCAGATACAAAATCACTAAAAAGAAAACAAGTATTTGGATTGCGCAGCGCGAAGGAAGGTCAAAAGATGGCAACGACCAAACTCAAATTAGCCTGCTTAAGATGCTGAATATGAGCGGAACTAAATCATGTATCAAAAATTTTAAAGAACTAAAAATTGTTCCCGTTTCTATCTCTTATGAGCGAGACCCATGCGACTACCTCAAAGCATTAGAATTTCTTAAGAAAAAAAAAGACGGAGACTATCAAAAAACCTACGAAGACGATATGACGCACATGGGAACGGGTCTCAAAGGACGCAAAGAAAGAATTGATTTTTGTTTCGGAAAACCAATCGAAAATGAACTTAATATACTCGAAAATATTAATGACAAAAACGAAAGGTTTTCCGCATTAGCCGAAATTATTGACAAAAATGTACACCTTAATTATAAACTTTGGCCCGGAAATTATATCGCATGGGACATTTTAAACGGCAAAAAAGAGTACTCGGACAAATATACTCCGCAAGATATAACCAATTTCAACGACTATGTTGCCGACCATATTAACCGCTGCAACTTAACTGCACAAGAGGATAAAGATTTTATTCAGACAAGTTTGCTCGAAATGTATGCAAATCCCGTCAAAAATATTAAACAATACGAAAATTAATCATTTTTTATTAATTCTCTAATTACTTTTGAGGCGGCAAAAATTCCAAAAATTGCAGGCATATAACTCAATGTACCTACGGTTGTTTTTTTGTTTGGCTCGTCTTCCACAAAAATCACCGCCGACTTATTTACTAATTCTGTACTAAAAACAACATCAAAACCTCTTTTTATTCCAAATTTATTAAGTTTTTTGCGAATCATTCTTGCCAACATACAATTATAAGATTTTGAAATATCGTCTATTTTCACTTTGAAAGGGTCAATCTTGCCGCCAGCACCCATACTCGAAATTAATGGATAGTTGTTTTTTATTGTGTTTACTATCAAAAACAGTTTTGGTGATAGTGTGTCAATGGCATCAATAACGTAGTCGTATCTTTCAGTCAATAAGTCTGTTATATTATTTCTGTTTAAAAATTGTTGAACGGTATTTATAGAAATTTCAGGATTAATATCCAATAACCGCTCTTTCATAAGTTTTACTTTATGTTTATTTTCAGTACTTTTCAGGGCTAAAATCTGTCTGTTTCTGTTAGATGGTTTGATTACATCGCTATCAACTATTGTAAGAGTACCAACTCCCGCACGCGCGAGCATTTCAGCAGCAAAAGCACCTACTCCGCCAAGTCCAACAACCAAAACATGCGCATTTTGAAGTTTAGCAACTTTTTCTTGCCCAATTAAAAGTTCTGTCCGACTAAGCCACTCGGGAATTTGAGTTTTGTAACATTTTTTGTCCATATCAAATAATTTTTTATTTGCAAAGATAGATGAAATTTTTGAGGATTATGCTATGAACTCTTTCAGAAAAATGTTCTTTACCACAAAGAACACAAAGAATTCACAAAGAACACAAGTTGATATATTTTGATATTTAACGTATTGTGTTTTTTGTGAAATCACTTTGCGACTTTGCGATAAAAAAATGAAAAAACACTACTGACAGACAAAAAATTAGCATTTACTTTTTTTGCTTTTGTTTGAATTAACTACCCTAATACCTTATTCACACCTTTACAAACTTCTTTACAACTATTTGATAATCTTTTTTATTTTCAAAAAACAGATGTCACTTTGAAGGTAAGCAACGTCAATAGTTATTTCATTTTTATTGTTGGCATTAGTATAAATGATTTAATAACTCCCCGAAGTTATTGCAATTTCCTATATCTAATCCTACTTGGTGCGTTATCGCCGAGTCTTCTTTTTTTGTTTTCTTCGTATTCAGAATAGCTACCTTCAAAAAATGAAACGTTTGAGTCTCCTTCAAATGCTAAAATATGAGTAGCGACTCTATCTAAAAACCATCTATCGTGTGAAATAATAACTGCGCACCCTGCAAAAGATTCTAATCCTTCTTCTAATGCCCGCAAAGTATTGACATCAATATCGTTAGTAGGTTCGTCTAAAAGTAAAACGTTTGCTTCTTCTTTTAATGTTAAAGTGAGGTGTAACCTATTTCGTTCGCCGCCAGAGAGGATAGCGCACTTTTTTTCTTGGTCGGCACCTGAAAAGTTAAATCGAGATAAGAATGCCCGTGCATTAATTTCGCGTCCACCAACTTTTATAAACTCATTTCCTTGCGAAACGACCTGATAAACAGTCTTTTCAGGATCGATGTCGGCATGAGATTGGTCAACATAACCAATTTTGACTGTGTCGCCGATATCAAAAGTGCCGCTATTAATACTTTCTTGTTTCATTATCATTCTGAAAAGCGTGGTTTTTCCGGCACCATTTGGACCGATAATACCAACAATTCCGTTTCTGGGTAGTGAAAAGTCTAAATTTTCGAACAATAATCGTTCGCCGAATGCTTTTGAAACATTTTTGGCTTCGATAACTTTCTCGCCTAATCTGGGACCGTTAGGGATAAATATTTCTAATTTTTCCTCTTTTTGCTTAACGTCTTCGTTCATGAGGTTTTCGTAGGCGGCGAGTCGTGCTTTTGATTTTGCGTGGCGCGCTTTTGGTGCCATACGTACCCATTCCAATTCCCGTTCTAAGGTCAAACGGCGTTTTGAAGCTTGTTTCTCTTCTTGTTCTAAACGTTTTGTTTTTTGGTCTAACCACGACGAATAATTTCCTTTCCAAGGAATACCTTCACCTCTATCAAGTTCGAGTATCCACCCTGCAACATTATCGAGGAAATAACGGTCGTGGGTAATTGCAATAACCGTTCCTTTATATTGCTTAAGGTGCATTTCGAGCCAGTCGACTGATTCGGCATCAAGGTGGTTTGTAGGTTCGTCTAAAAGAAGTATATCAGGTTCGCTGAGCAGGAGTCGGCAAAGTGCGACACGTCTTTTTTCGCCGCCTGATAACTGCTCAACAGGTTGATCTTCGGGAGGACACCTCAAAGCATCCATAGCACGTTCTAATCGCGTATCCAAATTCCAAGCATCAAATTGGTCAATTTTTTCTTGCAATTTTGCTTGCTGGTCCAATAATTTGTCCATTTTATCAGGGTCTTCCAAAATATCGGGGTCCGCAAAACGTTCATTGACAAGTTCGAAGGCTTTTAAAGTGTCAACAACTTCTTGAACTCCTTCTTCAACTATTTGACGTACAGTTTTTGAAGGGTCTAAAACGGGGTCTTGTTCTAAAAGCCCAACCGAAAAGCCGGGTGAAAAAACAACTTGACCCTCAAAATTTTTCTCTTTTCCTGCAATTATTTTGAGCAAAGTTGATTTTCCTGAACCGTTCAATCCGATGATTCCTATTTTAGCACCGTAAAAAAAAGAGAGATAAATATTGTTTAATACCTTTTTTTGAGGAGGGAACGTCTTTCCCACTCCTACCATGCTGAAAATTATTTTTTTATCGTCTGACATGTTATTAGTTTTTAGTTGTTAGTTATCAGTTATCAGTTTTCAGCATTTCGTTAGGAATGCATCGCTTGGTAGAAAATAATCAATCCCGACACCCGCATTCCGTTAGGAATGCATCCAATTCTTAATTCTTGATTTTTCACCATATTTTTTTAAAACATCTGTAAATTAAATTCTATTTTCTTGTTCTGAAATATTTTACAAAATTAATTATTTTTTTTAAACAAGGTTCTAATTTTTAAAAATATTGTTCTCTATTTTTTTTTATTAACCACGAATTTGTTTTTGAATATCAAAATTCCAGATATCAAAAAATTTTTTTGTGGTTAAATGGAGAAATGTTACCTTTGCGGCGGAAACTAAATGTCCCACAATTTGGTTTTTTGCATTCCTAACGGGATGCAATTAAGTGTTATAATATATTTTTTATTTTTCTTAAATTAAATAATCGTGGACACAATAATTAAGAATGAATATAAATTAGACAAAGAAACGAGTGATAAAGTAAGTTTTATCAGTTTTATTATCCCAATGTTTGCCGATGCTTATAAAATGAATGTTCAGGAGGCATGGTTCTACTTAAAAAAATATGGTGGTTGGGATTTTTTAAATAAACATTGGTGGGCATTGCACACAGATAATGTTCTTTATGCCTTAAATGACATTTACGAAATTTGCTACAGAAATGGGGGACAAAGATAATGAAGGCAAAATATTTACGAAATGTTAAAGATAGAATTATACAATGAATAAATAGAAAATTATGCAATTAAAAACAAAAATATTGAGAAGCCTTTTATTGTTTTTGTGGATATATATCGCATCATGTATCAAAACATCAGCCACAGAGATAATCACAATGACTTTGGGGGGTGACCAAAACAATGTTAAAATAGGGGCTGCAGGCAGTGGTAAGATAATAATTGATTGGGGCTGCACGGATACAGATATTACAATTTATGACCTTGCAGAAAGTGGTGAAAATGAGACTATTACATATTATAATTTTACATATAGTAATGTCGTTTTTCCCACCCGTACAATAAACATAACCGGCGAAAACATAACTTTTTTGGACTGTTCTGCTCTCGGGTTAATTGATTTGGATGTAAGCAAATATTTAGCTTTAAAAGCATTGGATTGTTCTATTAATCAACTGACAGTTTTAAATTTAAAGCATAATATTCTTTTGAAAGAATTGTATTGCTCAAATAATAAATTAACAAATTTGGATATAAGTCACAATCCAACTTTAGAGATACTGTATTGCAATAAAAATATTTTTACGGAATTAGATATCAGCGGTAATCACCACTTGAAAAAATTATCTTATGATGAAAAGAACGTAAAACTTATTATGAATAAAAATCAAATCGGTCAAAAACAAATTATTGAAAAAGATTTTTGTGAGGAATTGCAAGAAACCGCACTTCTCTTTGTAGAGGAACCACCCGAATTTAAGGGCAACCCCGAAGAGTTAATGAAGTTTATCGTTTCTAAAATTATTTATCCAATTGATGCACAAAATGATGGCATTCAAGGAAGGGTAATAGTTCAGTTTGTCATTACTTCAGAGGGAAGGGTACGTAATGTGAGAACTGTACGAAGTGTACACCCCCTTTTAGACGAAGAAGCCGAACGGGTTGTCAAATTAACCGATGAAAATTGGAAACCCGGCTTTCAAGACGGCAAAGCGGTTAATTTTCTTTTTACAATTCCAATATATTTTGCTTTGCAAGTTGATGACGACGAAGAATTGGATGAAATAGACTCAGATTTTTTGGAAATGCCTCCTGAATTTGAAGGTGGAGACCATGGATTATTGAATTTTATCGCTCAAGAATTAAGGTATCCAATACAACCATTGGAAAGTGGAATTCAGGGAAAAGTTGTAGTAAGTTTTGTTGTTGCTGAAGATGGTAAAATAAAAGATGTTGCAGTTGTACAAGGTGTTCACCCGTTGTTAGACTTTGAAGCTGTGCGGGTTGTAAAGCGCACAGAAGGTAAATGGAAACCAGGAATAAAAAATGGCAAACCTGCCGATGTCTATTATGTAGTACCGATGAATTTTTATATTGATGATGGCTATAATTTGAAAAAAGAAAAAAAAGTAAAAAAGAAAAAGTAAAATATTTTTTCTATTATTTCGTTATAGTTGCAAAATTTAATATACATTTAATAAAATATGAGAAAAACAGTAGTTTATATTATTGTTCTTTCAACAATAATTAGTTTTACAAGTGTTTCGAAAGCACAGAACGCAAGTGACCCCGCAACAAAATTTATGCATGAAGCTGGTTTCGGGAAAAGCAATTTTGTTATGGGTCAAAATCTTTCCCCTTGGGGAGTTCATCATAGAGCAAATTACAATAGCGGCTCAATTGTTTATTTACAAGCGAATTACATTTTTAATGACCGAGGCATCTTGGGAGTAAGATGCGACTTGATGGGAACGGCAGCAAATTATGTGATAGAAGAGGGACTAAGAGTATCTGATAATGTGAATATTATGTATTTTGCACTTCAAACAGGTGGAATTAACACATATTCAACACGTTATTCGTTGTCAATGTTAGCGGGAGTCGGCTATGCGTTATATCAAAGTTATGGTCTTTTAGAATTTGAGGAGTATAATATTTATTCTCATATGCTTGGATTAAATCTTGACCTTTCATTCGATTTTATGTTAGGAAGTAAATCTTCAATTGGTTGTAAATCTTCTGTATTTACCTCTCTTTCGAATAAATTTCAGCGTGAAATCGGAGGAAAAAAAGATAATTTAAAAATGGATAAAACAAATCAACTGTTTCCAAATATAGTAACAGCTTCGATATTTTTGAGACGTTATTTTTAATTTTATAGTGAATGAGTAAATGAGTAAATGAGTGGTTAATGGTTAGTGATTAGTGATTAGTGATTAGTAGATTGCGTCCTTTGCGTTCTCAACTTTGCAACTTTGCGTTAAAAAGAACCGTGTAATTAGTGGCTAAAAAAATATATAAAAAATGAAAAAAATAGTTTATTTGCCGTTGTTAACGGCTTTAATAGTTGCTGGCTGCAACGATGCGGGCAGTTTAAAATCAAACATTACAGGCAGCTTAGGTGAGGTAATGATTGTAATGACAGATAAAACAAAAACATCCGAAGGTGGCAAATACCTTTTAGAAATGTTTCGGCAAGAAATGACAGGACTTCCGCAAGTTGAAAGTCTCTTTTCTGTTTCTGTAATTCCACCAAATGCGCTATCAGATGTTATGAAAATGTTTCGAAATATTGTCATTATAAATATTTCTCCCAACATTGAACAAGAAGGAGTTAAATATCTTACAGACAACGCATGGGCAAAAGATCAAGCATTGATGTTTATCGAGGCACATGACCTTGAAAGTTTTAGAGAAATTGTCGAACATTATGAAATCAAAATTTTAAGTTTTTTTGTATCTGCGGAACGAAAACGAATTTTAAGTTTTCATACGAAAAACAGAAACATTGAATTGATGCAACAAGTAAATAGCACAATGGGAATTAATATGGTTATTCCGGGCGGTTTTAGGGCTGCGAAACCCAAATCGGGCATTAATTTTAAATGGTTTTCAAACGAAGCACCCGCATATAGCGAAGGGTTGCTAATTTATACCTTTGATTATATTGACGAAAATAGTTTTTCAAAAGAAAATCTAATTTTTAAGCGAGATTCTGCTCTTAAAGAAAATATTCAAGGTTCCTTCGAAGGCTCTTATATGGCAACCGAAACAAATTTTCCTATTTCATACAAAACACTTACTGTAAATGGACATGAAACTGCCGAACTTCGCGGTTTGTGGAAAACAGAAGGCGATTTTATGGGCGGTCCCTTTGTTCAATTTGCTCATTTAGACAAGATTAACAAAAGAATAATTATTACAGAAGGCTACGTTTACGCACCTCAAAAACTTAACAAAAGAAACCACGTGTGGCAAGTTGAATCTCTCTTGTATTCAGTTAAGTTTCCTACAAATTGAAAAGATAGTAAATGAGTGTAGGGGCGCACCCTTGCGGTCGTCCACCTTGTAGTGAATGAGTGAATAAGTAAATGAGTGAATGAGTGTAGGGGCGCACCCTTGCGGTCGTCCACCTTGTAGTGAATGAGTAAATAAGTAAATGAGTGAATGAGTGTAGGGGCGCACCCTTGCGGTCGTCCACCTTGTAGTGAATGAGTGAATAAGTAAATGAGTGAATGAGTAAATGGGTGAATAAGAGAATGAGACAAAACCTTATTTTTTTCAACAAAACAACCTTAGTAGCAAAAAATTAGTGTAATTCGTGGCTAAAAATAAACTTATGAAACATAAAGATTTAAACATTATATCAACCTCCTCCCCTTGTGAGATACTTCATAATGACACAATTTGTGCTATCTCTACTCCTTCGGGTATTGGAGCTATTGCTATTGTACGCCTTACAGGAGAAGATTCATTAGAAATTGTTGATAAAATTTTTACACCCCGGAAAAAAGGTCAAAGAATTAAAGAACAGGCACATAGCACTATTCAGTTAGGAATTATAAACAATTTTGACGAAGTATTGGTTTCAGTTTTTCGTGCACCTCACTCTTTTACGGGTGAGAATATTGTTGAAATATCTTGTCACGGCTCGCAATATATTCAGCAACAAATTGTCCAACAATTGATTTCTAACGGTTGTCGTTTAGCCTTACCGGGTGAATTTACTCTTCGAGCATTTTTAAATGGAAAAATCGACTTAAGCCAAGCTGAAGCAGTTGCAGACATTATTGCATCCAAAACTGAAACAGCAAACCGAATAGCATTTCAGCAAATGCGGGGAGGTTTTTCTACTGAATTAGGTACACTTCGCAATAGAATGTTAGATTTTATTTCGCTGATAGAATTAGAATTAGATTTTAGCGAAGAAGATGTTGAATTTGCAGACCGTAACCAACTACTTTTATTAATAAAAGAAATTATTGAACATATTCAAAAGTTGGTCGATTCATTTTCTTTGGGAAATGCAATAAAAAATGGTATTCCCGTTGCTATTGTTGGAAATACAAATACAGGAAAAAGTACACTGTTAAACCGACTTATTAACGAAGAACGTGCAATTGTTTCTGATTTTCACGGAACGACTCGAGATGCCATAGAAGAAGTAATGAATATTGATGGAATTATATTTCGGTTTATCGACACAGCGGGTATTAGAGCAACTGAAGATAAAATAGAAAAAATAGGTATTTCAATAACTTTTAATAAAATTAAAAAAGCATCTATTGTTGCATTAGTAGTTGAAATTTTTGACGATAACAGCAAAATTACTAAGGAAGCGGACGAAATTTTGAAAATTTTAGACCCTCAACATCAAAAATTGATAATTCTACTTAATAAAACAGACCTCGCCGATGATTTTGAAATTGAAGAAAAGATATCTAAACTTAAACTGCCAATCAACAAAAATGATATTATTCCCATCTCGGCAAAAAATAATATTAATATAGATAAACTGATTTCTAACCTCTTAAATTCAGTGAATAATAGTACCATCGGTGTAAATGAAACCATTGTTTCTAATCTACGTCATTATGAAGCGTTGACAAATGCCCTGATAAGTCTAAAACGTGTTGAAACTGAAATTATTAACGGTACCTCCGGTGATCTTCTATCACAAGACATTCGAGAAGCATTGCATTTCATTGGCAGCATAACAGGAGATATTTTTACTGACGACATACTTGAAAATATTTTTAAGAACTTTTGTATAGGGAAATAGAGAATTCAGAATTCTTTTATTTTTGGAATTTAACTGACATCATAACATCATTTTTGGAATTTCAGTACTCCTGACTTGGTATTTGCTATTTCATTAAAACACAAAACATTACGAAAATAATACCGCAAACTACATATTCATAACAAAATTTGAGTCCACACCGAAAAGCGTTTTCTATCAAAAAATGCACAAAGAGCACAAGTTGTTATATGTTGATATTTAATACTTTGTGTCCTTTGTGTATTTCGGTAAACTCAATAACAATTTCAATGGATTCAATAACCAAATCTCTTTGTGACCCTTGTGGTACAATAATAAGGCTTTTCGGGGTGGACTCAAGATTATAAAAAACGAAAACTATCTTTCATCTCTTTCAATCTATTGTGGTAAGTGGCATCGATAGAACATGGAACTAATGATGCAAATCCGTTATTTAATGCCCATTCGTCTGTGTCGGTCGCCTCTTTTTCAGAATTTTCGAAATATCCTGTAAGCCAATAATATGATCTTTCGTATGGGTCTTTACGTTTGTCAAATTGTTCTACCCATTTGCCTTTTGCGTGCCTACAAATTTTTATCTCTTTGACTAAGTCTCCCTTTGGGATATTTACATTGAAATAATCGTTCGGTTTCATTCCATTTTCTAAAACTGATAAAAATATTTGTCGGCAAATGTTCGCGGCTTCTGAAAAATCGGCATCTAAATTGTAATCACACAAAGAGAATGCAATGGATGGAATAGAATTAAAAGCACCTTCGCGTGCGCCAGCAACGGTTCCTGAATAAAATGCACTAATAGAACTATTGGTGCCGTGGTTTATTCCCGATAAAACATAATCGGGTTTTTTGTCCAATATTTCGCCGAGTGCCATTTTTACGCAATCCGCGGGTGTGCCGTTGGATTTATATATTGTAAGTCCCTCTTCTTGTGATACTTGTGAAAGATAGAGAGGTACTTTTACAGTCATTGCGTGAGACATACCCGACTTGGAACTATCGGGCGCAACTACTAACAAATCTCCGTAAGGTCTAACGGCTTCTATCAATGCGCTTATTCCGCCAGATTTTACTCCGTCATCATTAGTTATTAATATTAATGGTTTATTTTTCATATATTTATGTAATTATTTCATTAAGTAGTTGTTATATCTTCAACAACCAAATTATCAATAATAAAATTTTGTCTATTGGGTGTATTTTTGCCCATATAAAAATCGAGCAGTTCTTTTGCGGCATCTTCTTTTTTCATTCTTACGTGTTCGAGTCGTATGTTTTTGTCTATAAAACCTTTAAATTCGTCAGGTGATATTTCTCCCAATCCCTTAAAACGTGTAATTTCAGGATTTGGACCTAAATCTTTAATTGCTTTTTGTCGTTCCTCTTCTGTATAACAATAAACTGTTTTCTTTTTATTTCTAACTCTGAAAAGTGGTGTTTGTAAAATATACAGGTGTCCATTTTTGACTAATTCGGGGAAAAATTGCAAGAAAAATGTTATTAATAGCAACCTAATGTGCATTCCATCAACGTCTGCATCTGTTGCGATAATAACGTGGTTGTATCTTAATGTTTCTAAACCTTCTTCGATGTTAAGTGCAGCTTGGAGTAAATTAAATTCTTCATTTTCATAAACAACTTTGCGAGTAAGTCCGTGGGTATTAAGTGGTTTTCCGCGCAAACTAAATACTGCTTGAGATGACACATCTCGTGCTTTTGTAATTGAGCCACTTGCAGAATCGCCCTCAGTAATAAATATAGATGATTCTAATTTTCGCTCATCGTTAGAATTGTAGTGAATGCGGCAATCACGCAATTTTTTGTTGTGAAGGCTAACTTTTTTTGCCCTCTCTTTTGCCAATTTTTGAATACCCGAAATTGCCTTACGTTCTTTTTCTGATTCAATGATTTTTTTATGTATAACATCTTTAACATTTGAGTGTTTATGCAAATAATTATCGAGATGCTGTTTCAAAAAATCGTGAATGTAGTTGCGTACTGAAACGCCGTTAGGTTCCATATCTTTTGAACCAAGACGAGTTTTGGTCTGTGACTCAAAAACAGGCTCTTCTACTTTTATACTAACAATAGCAACAATTCCTTGACGTATATCTGCAACGTCAAAATTTTTATTGTAATGTTCGCGAATTGTTTTTACAAACGCTTCTCGAAATGCTGTCTGATGTGTACCTCCTTGCGTTGTGTGCTGCCCATTTACAAAAGTATAATAATCTTCACCATACTGACTTGTATGTGTAAAAGCAATTTCTAAGTCATTGTCTTTCAAATGAATGTAAGGATAAAGTCCGGGTTCGGTCATTCTCTCGTCTAACATATCAATAATTCCATTTTTCGATTGAATTATTTTTCCGTTAAACACAATTGTGAGTCCGCCATTCAGGTATGCGTAATTTTTGAGCATATTTTCGATAAATTCATCTCTGAAAGCGTAGTTTTCGAAAATTTCTATGTCAGGTTTAAATGTAATAAGTGTACCGTTTTTCTCTTTTAATTGTTCTTCGGGAAATTCGTCGAGCAATACTCCTTTGCTGAAATGTGCTTTTTTACAAATACCTTCCCTAAATGCCTGAACAACAAAACTATCCGAAAGTGCATTTACTCCTTTCAGTCCTACGCCGTTCAATCCGACAGATTTTTTAAAAACTTTACTGTCAAATTTTGCGCTTGTATTCATTTTAGAGACGGCATCAACAACTTTTCCCAAAGGAATGCCGCGACCATAATCTCTAATTGAAAGGACTCCTTCGTTTAGTGTGATTTCAATTTTTTTCCCAAAACCCATCATAAATTCATCAATCGAATTGTCCATTACTTCTTTAAGAAGTACATAAATTCCGTCATCTGAAAATGTGCCATCGCCTAATTTTCCGATATACATTCCCGGACGATGCCGAATATGAAGATGAGTATCTAACGTCCGAATGGTATCTTCGGTATAGTCGTGAATAATATCTCTGTTTGTATCCAATGTTGATAATATAGTAATTTTCTCTTAAAAATTTTTTGCAAAAGTAGATAAATTTTTTGAATTGAAAAAAATTAAAACAATTTTCGGAAAAATTTTGAAGTTGTCTTGTCCTAAAATAGGTTTACACAAAAAAAATGAGTAAATCAATATTAGGATTAAAGAATGGTTATTCTAGATCAGCAACCGTAAATAATTCAGTGAATCTGAAAAATGCAGAATAACCCTTATTTTCAAAAAGCACCCTTAATAGAAAATCGGACATGTAGATAACCTTATTCAAACCTTATTTTTCCTACTAAACAACCTTAGTAGATGATATACTCCATCACAATTAATCTCGTATTATCTTATTAATTAATGCATTGAAAATAAAGTAATAAGGGCGGTTTGTTATGTTCTTATTTTCTACTAAGGTTGTTTTGTAAGAATTATTTGTCAGAATATTTTTGTTAAAAATTTTGTGAAATAAAAAAAAGGAAATATCTTTGTAATTAATTTTAAAATTAAAGAAGTGTTAAGTTTTACCAAATTATTATATAAATGAAAAATTTTAAAGTTTTTATTTGTTTCATAATCAGTTTTTTCCCGATTATTGTAAGTTCACAATTTTTGATTGATTCGTCTGATAAAACATTTTCGGACGTAAATTCCATCTATGTAAAAGGTGTTTTTTGTTCGGTTGAATTTAAAAAAGGGGCATCGTCGGCAGTAATTTTAGATGGTGAAATAAGGGCAATTAATCCTTATGATGAGCTCTTAATTTATCACCGTCAAAAAGGAAATAAATTAGAAGTATGGGTAGAAATGCCTCCGCATATTGTAGGACAAATAAAAGGATTTCTGAGATTTACCGCACCGAGCGATATTACACTAACTGTTGAAAATACATTCGGCAATATTATCATTGATGGTATTGGTAATGAAACAGTTACATTAATGACAACAGCAGGAACGATTAATGCCAATAATATTCCGTGTAATGCTGTTTTCACAACAACAACAGGCTCAATTAATTGTCAATCTATAAACGGTGACCTGACAGTAGAAACCAAAAGTGGAAACATTTCAGCCAAAGATATTAAAGGATTTGCAACTATTAATGGCACATCTGGTACAATAAATTTAGACAAAGTCAAAGAAGAAGTTAATATTATTTCTACATCTGGCTCGCAATTAATTTCGGGAATAAATTCAGATGTAACAACATCCGCTACTACAGGGAGGATTGAAGTGGTTGATGTTAAAGGAAATGTTGACGTTTCGACTACAACGGGACAAATTAGGCTTGTGGATATTGTTGGCGAAATAAAAGCTGAATCTACAAAAGGAGCCATTAAAGGAAATTCTATAAAAATAACAGGAAATAGTTCCTTTGAATCTGAAAATGGGGCAATTGAAATGGAGTTCTTAAATCAACCAAAAACGTTAAGTTACGACATTAGCTCTAATTCGGGCAGTTTAGAAGCAGAAGGCACAAAAAACTCTCGAAGGGTAAAAATTAAAGAAGGAGATATAATGATTGAAGGAGTTACTACGTCGGGCAACCAAAAATATAGTACGCGGAACAAATAATTTCAGATTTAGTGCTTTTTTGCATTCCGTTGGGAATGCATCGCTCGGTAGAACACAATGTCCATCAAGCAACCTGCATTCTGTTAGGGATATAAGTGCAGAAAATTGCAAACCCTTATATGTAACTTATTTTTCATCACTTAGTTATTTAACATTAAACCTGAGAATGTACAATCTTATTTTCAAATTTCGACCACTATTTTTAAACTAATAGTTCCGCAATTTGCACTGCATTCAGTGCTGCGCCTTTTCTTAGTTGGTCGGCAACTACCCAAAAAGTGAGTCCGCATTTGTTTGAAAAATCTTTTCTAACGCGACCAACGAATACTTCATCTCGTCCCGAAACGAATAACGGCATCGGATATTTTGGATAACTTGTTAAAACTATTCCGTCAGCCGTGTAAAAGGCTCTATTTGCTTCCTCAACAGAAACAGGGTTTTCCGTTTCAATCCATATTGATTCTGAATGAGCTCTTAAAATTGGAATACGAACACAAGTTGCGCAAACATCAATGTCGGAGTTCATTATTTTGCGGGTTTCGTGGTGCATTTTCATCTCTTCTTTGGTAAAACCGTTATCTGTAAAAACATCAATATGCGGAATTATGTTCATTGCTATTTGATGTTGAAACTTAGATACTTCTGGTTTTTCACCTTTGACAATACTTTTCATCTGATTTTCAAGTTCTGCCATACCACCTGCACCCGCACCGCTTGCCGATTGATATGTTGAAACATGTACTGTTTTTATATGACTTATTTTTTCAATGACATTGAGTGCAACAACCATTTGAATTGTAGAGCAGTTTGGATTTGCAATGATTCTTTTTGGAGTTTTTTTGGCTTCAAGTGGATTTACTTCGGGCACAATCAACGGAACGTCATCATCCATTCTGAATGCACTCGAATTGTCAATCATCAATGTTCCATGTTTTGTGATTGTAGTAGCAAATTCTTTTGATGTTGCAGCACCAGCCGAAACAAAAGCAATATCAATATTTTTGAAATCATCATTGTGTTTCAGTTCTTTAACAGAAAAAGTAACTCCTCTGAACTGATATTTAGTTTCTTTACTTCTTGCCGAACCGAATAAAACTAATTTATTGGTGGGAAAATTTCTTTCTTCCAAAATTCGCAGAAGTTCTTGCCCTACTGCGCCGCTTATTCCAACGATAGCTATTTTCATGAGTTTATATTTAGCCACTAATTACGTTTTGGCGGATTCACCTACAGTTGCTTCTATCACTGATTTTCGAGCGGGATACACCCTTTCAAATTTTTACAATACACGCTGCGTGATAATGCCGCAATTGCGTGAAATAGCTTCGTAATATGTAGCCGATTTATTTTATTTATATTAATTATTATTCACTATCTACTAATATCTATTATTTTGCTTATAATAAATTACCTATCTGAAAAAAATAATGTGACACTATTCTACTTATTCGGTAAATTTTCATCAATGCTCAATATGATTGTTTCTAATTTTTTAGCGATTTCTTCTTCATTTTTTATTTCCATATACCTTTCTTATTTTCATAAAAAGCAATCTAATGCCTTATTGATTACGTGACTTATAAATAATGACACTATCACGTGATATTTCCATAATTTTGCCGCTCCCAGATTGGTAGTGGTTAACTTTGTAACAAGCAGGCTTATTAAGTAGACTAGAAATAAAATAATCTAATTTATGTTCTTCCAGCCCTCTGTTAATATACATTTGTATGCTATCTTTTTTTGAAGTAAATATGATATCATTTGGACTTAATGGTTCAGTATAAATACTATCAACCGTATAATACAAAACTTTTCTTTCACTTGTTATTTCTGGAATAATCGCTAATTTTACAAATAAGCAGATTAAAACAATTAGAAACACTAAAGCTATCAATCCGGCTATTTTAATATTTCTCATAATCAGTTAAATAATCACTAATATTTTTGTCATTGGTGCTCAAAATATGTTTTTACCAAACTTAGCCACGAAATATCACTAATCAGAAAAAAAAAGAGGCTTATTTCGGATTAAACAAGCCTCTCTATTCTTAAAATTGTTCGTAATCGTTATCTTTGCTATCAAAACCTTTGAAAACAAATTCTTTAGCAGGCATACTTTTGTTGCTTGGCACTGCTTTATTGCTTAAAGCTGGTTTTTCTTTTTTATGAGGAACGTTTTTTTGCACATTTTGAGTTTTAATATTTTTCTTTTGACGTTCTTCGATTCTAAAGAATGCAACGACTTTTTCAAGAGAATCTGCTTGTTGGCTCAGTAGTGTAGCGTTACTTGCAAGTTCTTCGCTTGAGGCAGCGTTTTGTTGTGCAACCTGATTAAGTTGTTGTATTGCGCTATTTATTTGGTTTGCGCCAAGGTTTTGCTCCATGCTTGAAGATGCAATTTCCTTTACGAGTTCTATTGTTTTGTCAATGTCGGGTAATGTTTCGGCTAAATATCCGCCAGCAAGTTCAACGACGTTAACGGCACCATTTGATAATGCAATAATTTCGTCGGCTGCTGATTTACTACGTTCGGCTAATTTGCGTACTTCGGATGCAACAACAGCAAATCCTCTACCATGTTCGCCTGCTCGTGCTGCTTCAACAGCTGCGTTCAATGCAAGTATATTTGTTTGAGAGGCTATTTCATTGATAATAGTTATTTTATCTGATACCTCTTTAATTTGACGATGATTATCTTGAGCGGCAACGGTTACTTTGTTCACTCCTTCTGTTATCCTACTCGCAATAGTATTTGTATTTTGAGCATTTTCAGTGTTTTGCTGAATATTTGCCGACATTTCTTCCATAGAACTAGAAACTTCCTCAATTGATGACGCTTGTTCGCTGGCACCTTCTGAAAGCATTTGAGAACTATTATTTACAGTATCACCGGCATCTTTAATAGTATCTACACTATCTTTGACTTCTACCACAAAATTACGAATTTTTGAAACCATATTGCTCATGCTATTCGCGAATTGTCCTAATTCGTCTCTCTTTTTAAGTATATTTTCGTCAAAAGTTATCATAAGGTTTCCGTCAGCAACTTGTTCGGAAGTATAATTAATTGTTTTTAAATCTTTTAGCATCCATCTTATCATTACTAAACCTGCTAATGCAATAAAAGCAATTGCAAAGATTGCCATTACAATTAAAAAAGCCATTTTATCGCGTAAAGGTTGGAAAATTTCATTTGCGGGAATTGAAATTCCAAAGAACCAATTTTTCTGGCACTCTGCCAATTTTATGCACGAAAAAGCTTGATATTCGTGGTTGCCTTGGAAAAAAACCATTAAATCAAAATCTTTTCCTTTTTTCAGTTCGACGAGAGTCGCTTGATGTCCGTCTCCAACAATAGCACCAACTCTTGCAGGATTAGCATGAACAACAATAACTCCTTCGGATGAAACAAGTCGTCCGCGTCCTGTATCGTTCATGCTATTAGCGATTTTCTCTAACAGGGCGACAGAAAAATCTCTTCCTACAACGCCAACAATTCGTCCGTCTACTTTAACGGGGATACAGAGACTTAAAAAATGCTCTTCTTTTCCACTTAGATTGTACAAATAAGGGTCAGAAAAGCATTCCTGTCCAATTGTCTTAATGAAATCAAGCAAATTTTTTGCTCTGCTATCCGACATTGTCCTTAGTTTACCTTCGTGCATCCAAGGCATAAATACACCTTCTGAGTTGTTTCCAATTTGGTCGGCAAAGATGTCATCTAATCCGTCAACGGCATTACTTTCGAATATTGCCCATAAATTATCAATTTGCTTTTCTGAATCAGCAAATATTTGTAACTCTTGTAGTAATCTTTGACGTTTTTCCCTTTGAGGAATATCGTTTGATTGGATTACTGCTGCGGTAAGGAACGCATAAGTGCGTGGTACCTTTCCTGCTGAATTGATATAATCGGCAAGATTTTCGGCTGCAAGATGAGTTGATAACTTTACATCCTTGGTAACAGTTTCATAAATCTGTTGCCGCTCTGTAAATACTAAAATAACACAGAGTACAGTGAACACAAAAAGCCCCGCAAATCCTACCACAAGGGGCAATTTTACCTTAAGTGATAAATCATCAAATTTTTTCATTTTACAATTTTTATTGTTATTATTAAAAAACATTTATTAATTCTACTTTCTCAGCCCTTTTTTTCCGGCTTCTCTTTGGTCAATTAAAAAGATACTGACAGATTGATTCAAAATATCTGCTTGTTCGCTCAGAATATTTGCATTACTTGCCAATTCTTCGCTTGAAGCAGCATTTTGCTGTGCAATATTATTAAGTTGTTGTATTGCATTATTAATTTGACTTGCGCCTAAATTTTGTTCGTAACTTGCTGAAGCAATTTCTTTAACAAGTTCAATTGTTTTGTCGATGTCAGGTAATGTTGCATTCAGGAGTCCGCCGGAAACTTCAGCAACATTAACGGCTCCGTTTGCGAGTGCAATAATTTCGTCGGCGGCTGATTTACTTCGTTCAGCAAGCTTTCTAACTTCAGATGCAACAACAGCGAAACCACGTCCATGCTCTCCCGCACGTGCGGCTTCAACGGCTGCATTTAACGCAAGGATATTGGTTTGTGATGCTATTTCATTGATAATAGTGATTTTTCCTGATACTTCTTTCATTTGACGGTGATTATCACGTGAAGCAACCGTAACTTTGTTCAATCCTTCTGTTATTCTGCTTGCAATAGTGTTGGAGTGTTGTGCATTTTCACTATTTTGTTGAATATTTGCTGCCATCTCCTCCATTGAGCTAGAAACTTCCTCGATTGAAGAAGCTTGTTCATTTGCTCCTTCTGAAAGAATTTGAGAATTAACGTTCATAATATTTCCTGCATCTTTGATGATTGCTACCGAATCGATTATTTCAGTTATTAAACTTCGATTTGTGGACACCATATTGTCTAAAGCGTTAAGTAATTGGCCAAACTCATCTTTTCTTTTTAGGGAGTCAGCATCGAATTGTATGGTAAGGTCTCCATTGGCTACTTTTGTAATTGCAGTAAGGCATTTCCTTATGGCAATCATTATTGACCGCATAATTAAATTTGAAAAAATTATTCCTAATACAACAATACTTATTGTAACAATAGCCGCCAACCCGATAAACAGGTTAATTATACGTATCAAAGCAGCACTAACGCCGTTAAAAGTTTTTTCTGTAAAAACGACACATTTTTGAGAACTCGTTATTAACGATTGATAAAGTTGATTTTCTTCTTCGACATTATTTTTGATTTCTTTCCATAAATTACCAAATAAGTCAACATATTTTTCCAATTCTGTAATTCTTTGTCCTGTAACAATATCCCTGAATTTATTTAAAAATTTTTCCACATCTCTTTCATATTCAGGTTTACCATAAGAACATACGTATCGGCTTAAAGTATTATTTGCTTTAGAGATTTCAGAACAAGCAAGAAATGGTGCGCGTGTTGTTGCTGTTCTTTCTAACATTGTTTCAATTTCGCTTGTATATTGCGCAAAGATTTCGACGTTTTTGTCTATTTCGACAATCTTTTTCGCAATTTGGGAAAGAGCCTCTTGAAAATTAATCATCTCTTTTATTCCCTCGTTTACCATATCTTTGTTCTTTTCGGATGCCAAATTTTCGGCAAACATGTTCAAAGTAGCTATCGTGTAAGCGATGTTTTCATTGGTCTGAGGAAGCGTGGCAAGGTCTCTCGTACCTCTTATATGCGTAGTTCCATGTCGAGACTCCTCAAAGACAGACCGTAGGGAGTGGATATCAATCAATCTGGTATTAAGGCTCTTAAGTAACTGCATCGTAAAAAAAGTCGTAATACCGGTCAATGCCACAAAAATTATTAAACCACGAAAACCAATGTTTAGTTTGGTTTTCAGCCTCATGTTATCAAAAATATTCATAATGAAAATGTATTAAATATTATCAAAAATTTTATTGTATATTAAAAATCATATAACTAATTTTATTGTATATTATTGTATATCTTACTAATTTTTTTAAAAATTTTTAAGTTTTTTTATTAGGGTCTATATCCTGATTCTAAAAAAATTTTATGATAGTCGTTTCTTGTCATCAACTGCGAAAGAGTTACATCGGGGTTTCTTTTTAAATAAGATTCTATAATTTTGAGACCAACAAAATGGGCTGCTCTTCCGGGAGAATCTTGCCCAAAATAGTAAGAAAAAGGTGCATCGTACACATATTTTTGCATAATCATCCTGTCGGTGCTATAAAGATGTTTTTTTTCTACAATTGATGCCCACATTGCTCTTTCAAATTTTTTGCACCATTTCAGCTCTTTTGATGTCATATCCATTAAGAATTCTTCGTCAAGTTTTGGGTTTGTTTTTTTTACAAAATAAAGAATCATTCCACTGTAAATCATTCTACTAAGTAAATCATCAATAGAATCGTTATATTCGTAGTCGGTCATTGCTAAACCTTTCATAATGTCGGGGACAATTTTTTCGGGCGTCATTTTTGTACGCATATATTGATAGATACCAAGCCATTCATAAAAAACACAATCTTTTCCCAAATAACTTTCAATACTAACCGACACCCAAAAGGAATCAACTGCTATTGCCTGCTGATTAAAACCCGAAATATGAAGGTAAACATCGGGTATAATTGTTTCGGGGAAATAATATTTATAATATTTGAATGCCTGTTTGATTTCTTTTTCTAGTTTATTCAGGTTGCTAAAATATTTTTTGCATGTGTCTGCAACTTCCTGATTTGCCTCATAACTCAAAAAGAATGCCATATTTTTCACAAAATCTTCGTCATCTAACGGACTTGTCCCTATTATTCTTGTGCAGTATGTTTCGAAATAATCTCCATATTGCTCAATTAACCTTTGTTTCTCATTTCCAATATTTTGAAAGTATGGTTCAATAGAAAAGAGATCTTCGTAAAAAGGAATTAATTTGAAATCTACGTCAATATTCCTAACGCTTGGAGGACGTTCTTTGCAAGAATAGAGAGATGCAAGAGAAAACATCACTAATAAAATAAAAAAAATGTTTTTTTTCATCGGTTATTTTAGCCACGAATTACACGAACGAACACTAATTATTTGAAACATAATCATTTAGGTAAGTACCCAAATTTTTTGTAATAAAAATTTCATATTAAAATAAAGTGCAAAAGTAGATAAAATTTAAGAAAAAATAAAAATTTATGTAAAAAAATATAAAAAAAGTTACAATACGACAGATTGTCCGAGGAACAGAAACGCAAGTGGGCAAGAAAATTTATATAAAATTTTATCTATTTAATATTTGCAATTCAAAAATTTTATCTAATTTTGCAAAGAAAAAATTTAGTAGCGTTTCCGACTTTTTAGGCTACATACCGACAACAAATAAATTTATACAAAAATATTGAAAACGAGATGATTAGTTGTAAAAAATGTAACGAGCAAGTTATTGGGAATTATTGTTCCAATTGCGGATACCCCTCAAAATTGAAAAAAATTGACGGTCAATATCTTATTAATGAAATTGTCGACTTTTTTTTTGCAAGTAGAGGAATGTTATACACAATAAATAAAATGCTTCTCAATCCCGGAGATAGTGTAAGGCGCTTTATTACAGAAGATAGGTATCGGTTTGTAAAACCCATTACTTTTGTCGTTATTACTTCATTGATTTACACGCTTGTAAACTACATCTTTAACATTAGCGCTAACGATTATTACCAGCAATCTGACGAGTTGGTAGGCTCCACAGCAGGTCTTATTATAAATTGGATGTTAATAGAATATGTAGGGTATGCTAATCTGATAACAGGATTTTTTGTAGCGTTTTGTGTAAAATTATGTTTCAAAAAAGCGTCTTATAATATTTATGAAATTTTTATTCTCTTGTGTTTTGTTACAGGAATAACAAATCTATTTATTTCTATTGCCGCAATTATTCAAGGAATAACGCATATCAGTCTGATACAAATTTCAACTTATATTGGAATATTTTATTTCACGTGGGCGATTGGGCAATTTTTTGACAGAAAAAAAGCGAAAAGTTATATAAAGGCACTTCTCTCATTTATTTTGGGGTCGTTTATATTTGGCATTTTAATTGGAATCGTTGGGACTATAATTGACGTTATAATAAAATCTTAAAACAAATTTTCTAACAAAATTACAGCCCTCAGGACATCCCACACAGTTGCACTCGATACGAGTGCAACGTAGATAACCCCGTGTAAGGGCATACCCTTGCGGTCGCCCAAATGGCGCAATTCGGAGTATATCCAAAAAATGCGACATTTTTAGTTTGCGGTATCATTTTCGTAATCCTTTGTAATTTAAGAAAATAATAACTACAAAGTCAGGAGTTCTCACTAACCACTAATCACTAATCACTAATCACTACCCATTACTCCCCCAACTCCAACTGATTTTTTACCAAATTAAAATAGGCTCCTTGCAATTTTGCTAACTCTTCGTGGGTGCCGCTCTCTATTATTTTTCCTTTTTCTAAAACTATTATATTATCTGCATTCTTGACGGTACTAAGACGATGCGCAACAACTACGACAGTCCTGCCCTCAAAAAATTTATTCAGATTTTCCATTATAACTCGCTCATTGTTTGCATCTAAGGCATTAGTTGCCTCGTCTAAAAAGATAAAATCAGGATTTTTGTAAACAGCACGGGCGATTAATATCCTCTGTTTTTGCCCTTGACTTATTCCGCTGCCTTCCTGACCGATTTTAGTGTTATAACCAAGTGGCAATGCCTCAATAAACTCGCGAATATTTGCAACATTAACGGCATAAAGCAAACGTTTTTTGTCAATTATTTCGTCACTTACGGAAATATTGCGGGCAATGGTATCAGAAAAAATAAAGCCATCCTGCATAACAACTCCGCAACGACTGCGCCACCAATTTACATTTATGTTTTTTAAACTTGTTTCGCCCGCTTTTATTTCACCCTCAACGGGATCGTAAAATCCAAGAAGCATTTTTATAAATGTAGTTTTGCCGCTACCACTTGCGCCAACTATTGCTGTTACTTTGCTTTCGGGAATATGAATTGTAACAGAATCTAACACTTTTGGGGAGTGTGGACCATCATATTGAAATGTTAAGTTTTCGATTGTAAGTTCATTTTTTCCTGTAATTTCGTTTAAATGTTCTGCAGCGGGGTCTTCCTCATCGGGTTTGCCGTGGATTTCGCCAAGACGTTCCAAACTGATTTTGGCATCTTGCGCAGCGTGAATAAACCCTATCATTTGGTCGATGGGACTGTTTAACTGACCCAAAATATATTGTACCGAAAGCATCATACCAAGCGTCATATCTCCGTAAACTACCGCCGTTGCTGCCATTATAGTTATGATTATGTTTTTTGTTTCGTTAAAGAATATTGCGCCAAGTTGCTGATACTGACCCAATGCAAGACTTTGCACGTTGACTCTGAAAAGTCGCGCTTGTATTCGTTCCCATTCCCACCGTTTTTGTCGTTCGCAATTGTTAAGTTTGATTTCTTGCATTCCTGTAACTAACTGTATCAGATTACTTTGATTTGACGACATCTGCGCAAAACGTTTATGGTCGATTTCACGGCGCCGTTTCATAAAAATCCATACCCACAAAAAATAGAGTGAACTGCCAACCAAAAATACCATAAATATTTTGGCATTATAATACATCATTACTGCACCGAAAATCAGCAGATTAACCATAGAAAAGAGTACTGATAGTGTTTGTCCCGTAAGAAAATTTTGGATACGTGAATGGTCGCCGATGCGTTGCATTATATCGCCTGTCATTTTGGTATCAAAAAAACGGATGGGCAAGCGCATCATTTTGATTAAAAAATCGCTTATTAAAGAAATATTTATGCGTGTACTGATATGTAGCAATATCCACGACCGAATAAACTCTACACTCATGCGGCTGATAAACAATATTAACTGTGCAATAAGCACAAGATAGATAAAATTTATGTTGCGAGTTGTAATTCCAACATCTACAACCGCTTGTGTTAGAAATGGGAATAATAATTGTAGCAGTGTACCCACCAATAATCCCAAAATTAACTGAACTACAAACTTTTTGTGCGGACGCAGATAGTTAAACAAAAATGAAAAGCCCGATTTATTGATTTTTTCACCATCCATGGCATAAAAATCGGGAGTTGGCTCAAGTAGCAGGCATACTCCTTGTGGCTCGCCATCTTTAACGGTTGTTGCCCAACATTTTAGAAACTCTTCTTTGGTATAAACAATTTTAGCACCTGCAGGGTCAGAAACATAAACTTTTTCTATTTTTTTACTACTACGCGAAGGTGTATATTCTTGACTTTCATCAAATTGCGCCCTTTGCGAAAAAACTTTGCGCCTTTTGCGTTTAAAATTTTCAATTTTATAAACAACCACAAAATGATTTTGATTCCAATGTGCAATAAAGGGAGTTGGTACTTCTTCTGCCAACTTATCGAAACCCAATTTTACTCCCATTGAACGAAAACCAATGCTCTCAGCCGCATCACTGATACCAAGCATAGAAACTCCCTCACGGTTGATATGGCATCTCTCTCGCAAAGTCTGCAGCGAGTAGTGCCGACCATGATATTTTGCCACCATTTGCAGGCATGCAGGACCACAGTCCATTGCATCGGGTTGCTTGGTGTTGGGGAAGGGTTTCATGGATTCACATTGCCACTATTTATCATTAAAAAATTTTAAAAATAGCAAAAAATTATTCCAACTCCAGTACTTTTTTAAATAAATAGTCGTATTTGTAGAGATTGTTTTCATTTTGCATATCAAATTTTTTGTAATCTAAATATTTGCGTTTTTCTTCAAAAGGTAATTCAATTAAAATTTCAGGAAAATCTTGATATATATCAATAGCATTATTTACCTTTGTTACATCAATAACAGGTTCTAACCGAAATGAAAATTTTGAATTTTTTAATTGAAATAAGACAGGTGCTAAACCAAAACCAGCTAATAACCCTGTTGGCTCGCCTACAGAAACTAATTGATCTATATGTCGGCAATAACTTGTAATAGAATGGGCTGCCGAAAAAACATTTTCATCTTGCAAAACATAAATTTTGCCTCTGTAATTTAAAGAATTAGAATCGGGAACAAAATAAATCGGAACATATTGAGTTACAAGATACTCAACATCAGGTGCCCAATCGAATGTTTGCACTTTTGAAGCATTTACATGAAAATCCAATCGTTTCTTCATTAATTCTGTATTTAAAAATGCCATTTGAGCATCATAAATCAACGAATCAGCAACTATTGCTTTTAATAAAGCAATCCAAACAAGATCACTACCTCCCAAATTTTCTCTAACATCAATAATTATCTTGTTTATCACTTTGTTATTTCCCAATTCTTTTACTTTTTCAGGTACGTAGTTTTCAGTATCATTCATATCAGGAAGATATATATACAAAATTTTGTCCTTTTCAAAATACAGAACTCTCTTTTCTTTCTTTGCAGGATTGATATAGTGCTTAAAATCAGGATGTTGATTTAGATTAAAATCACTTAACTGTTGTGCGTCAAAACCATAAAACAAATTTAGATTTAAGTTAAGTAATTGACCATCGTCATTTTCTACGACTAATTCACCTTCTCTTAAAAAAGCGGAAGAAACACAATAGTATTGTTTTCTCTTAAAATCCCATCGAACATCTCCATTAAAAAAACGATGACTATTTTTCAAAACATAATCATTGTAGGGATTTTCGTTATATAAAATTAATTTTGCGTTTCTAAGAACCAAAGTATCATAGTCCTTATTAGTAAGAGTGTAAACGCCGTGCAAATAGTAGTTTCCATCAATATATGGGGGGTTGCATGGAAAATATGCTATCTCAGTGCTTCCACCCTTTTCATTCCTTTCGTTTATCCATTTACGATATTCAGTACGAATTTTATTAACTATTTTTGTATCTATTCCTGTTGTGTCATCAAAAGAATCCCAAACCTGATTTGCGATAACAGCGTGTATATCATACATATATCTTAAAGACATATCTAAAAGTCTAATAAATTCGAAATATTCCTGAACATCCTCTATTCTAGGTCTCAATGATTTTATAGAATCTAAAAGATTGACTCCTGTAACAGCCTTTCTAACAGGTAATTGTGGATTAGCATTTTCGATGATAGAGAGAAATTCGTCAAAATCTTCATACATTTGCTGCTTGGATAATGTGGGGGGAAAATCCTGAGCTGTACTTACAAAACAATAAAAAATCAGAAAAGAAAAAAATAATATTTTTTGCATAATAAAAAAGTTTAAATGTTATTTTCATAAGTAGTTCTTAATAATAGAAAATCTTCCATATTTTTTTCAAAATGAATACACAAGTCATAATTTTTGTAGTTAAATTTGTTTTCAATACGTTTGTGGGGACAACCACCTCCGCAAATTGGTAAATAAAAACATTGTTTACATGGCTCATCTTCAAAAGGGTCGGCTCCATATAAATATCTGTTCAATTGTGTGTTGTCAGTAATATTTAAACCGTCTTTGGTTAATTGGCCTATCTTATAATTCCTATTTCCAATTATTTCCCAACATTTATATAAATCACCATTTGGCGCAATTACCAATGTTGATGGATTTCGTGCTGAGCATTCCGTAATATTATTGCTAGGATAAATCAGATTTAAATTTTTCATTATTGTGGAAAAACCTTTAATTATTGAAAATTTCTCAATATTTGAAATTATACAAGAATCTTTGCAGGCATTTTTTGTGTTTTGAATGATAAAACTTGGAGCTATAAAAATGTTTTTGTAGTTACGATACTTGTCTGTCAAAAGGGTAAAAAGCGCGCCAAACTCATTTAAGTTGTTTTTATCTATATTTACCCTGATAATTAAATTTGCAAAAGTGTTGTGCTTGGAAAAAGTATCAATATTATTTATAATAGTCCCAAAAGTATCGACATCGTTTGAGGTAAATTTAATTTTGTTATGCGTTTCATTCAAACCATCTATAGTAAGTTGTATCTCATTTACTTTACATCTTTCCAATAACTCAATATTTTTTTTATCTAAGAAATATCCGTTGGTAATTATTTTTCCTCTAACTGGTAAACGGCAAACTGTTTCCAATCTTTCAGTAATTGTTTCTATAATATCGGGATACAATAACGGCTCGCCACCGAACCATGTTATGCTAATTGATTCTAAATATTTTTGGTGTTTTACAAACCGAATAATATTATCAATTGTACTTTCATCCATCTTTCCCTTTTCTTTTGTTTCAAAACAATATGGACAAGAAAAATTACACTCCAATGTGGGAGCTATAGTTAACAACAGCGGATTAATTACGTTACGTCTTCTTTTTATTATAGAGATATATTTTAAAATATCATCATCATCATTTTCTGTAATTATGTTTTTCGTTAATAATATCTTCTCGCTTTCTAGGTCTATTTCTTTTCTTAGTATAAGACTATTGTTGTTTTGAACATTTTCTAAGAAATTGTACAAATCTTCGTTAATATGACAAAAATAATTAGATAACGAATTGTAAATAAAATAACTTCCATCATTGCAAAGGAGTTTTGTATATTTTGATATTTTCATAATTACTAACATTAAAAATAACACCATCCGTACCCTTTCTTCACGAGTACGGATAATGTTACAAATATTTTTGTGTTATGTATTTGGTAAAGGTATTTTTATACTAAACACACCTGAACAAGATTCCATAGCTATTGCATCACAATAGCTATAATCTCCAGGACAGTATCTATAAAGGTTTAAACAGAAATCAACTTCATACCCGGGTGGGCAAAAAAATGTTCCACTACATCCTATATCACCACCTAACACTTGTTTCATTTCACCGTTTTCCATACGTCCTTCTTCAATTGTTCTAATTACAAACTTATGCTTTTCCATTTTTATTATGTTTTATGCCTCTGCTTTTTCTATTTTTTAGCATCGGCTGGTTTACACTAAATTAAAAAAAATCCAAATTATTCTACTCGGAATAATTGCACACAATTCCTTTCGGAACAAATACCTTAATTTCTTTATCGAAAGAAATATCAAGAACGTTTTTTGCCTTTCGGCTGCTTTTTTCAATTCTCATTTTTACGCTTTGTTTTCTTTTTTGTTTCAAAATATTTTTTCTTTTTCAAAAAACTTTTATTTTTTGAGCTTGCGGGGCTCAAAAATTTTTATTTTTAAAAGTCGTTCTATTATTAAGACAACTAAATATAAAAAAGATATTACAAAAAGAAAAAAAAATATTATTTATTTATTTTTCAATTGATTTCTCAATTTATCTTTTGCCCTTGTTAGTTGTGTGCGAACTGTACCAATTGCGAGGTTTAATTTTGCAGCAATTTCTTCATAGCTTAACTCCTCATCCCATAATATTAAAATTTCTCGGCATTGTGCGGGTAAATCATCAATTGCTTTTTTAACTTCGCACTCGGTTTCCGTTTTTATCAAAATGTGCAATGGGTTATTTTCGTTTAATTTTTGAAAATTACTTTCATTCTCTCTTTGGATGTGCTCGTTATGTTTTCGCATAACTTCGTTGTGTTTAATAAACTTTAAACATTGATTATGAATGCTTTGTAGTATATATGCTTTTAGCGATGTTTTAATTTTAATTGTTTTGCGTTTTTCCCAGAGTATATAAAAGCATTCTTGTATAATATTTTCGCTAACTTCTTTGTTTTCAACAATTTTATTTGCAAATTTGCATAACGAAGTAAAATATTTGTTGTAAATCTGCTCAAAACTCTTTTTGGTAAGTTTTAACTCAATGGGTGCTACCTTGTCTGGTTTTTTTGTTTTTTCAGTAGTTTTCATGTCGTCATATTTTTATTCGGACATAAAAAAGTGCGGACTTACTCGTATCCGCCATTGAGGTATTCGACGACCCTGTTTACAAATAATCAAGCCCGCATCACTGCGAGCGTAAATTACTTATTCTTATAAACATAGAAAGTGTCGAATTTTCAATGGTAAGAATACTTTCAACGCAATTAAATATGTCTCATAAAGCGCTTGTTTGCGCTAAGTTATTAATTCTTAAAAATTTGTAAATAATTTTAATTCTCAAACAAAAATGTTGACTTTTTCGATAAAAATTTTTGACAAAAATATAAAATATTTTAACAGAGGGTTGTTATTTGGAATAAATAAAATTGGTTTGGCGTTTTTTATTTACATAGCCTGCATTATTCCTATATTTTATTTAAACGCAAAGTCGCAAAGTTGAGAACGCAAACAACACCAGACCCCACACCCTCCATCCACCCCACGCAGCAGCACTCGGTAGAGTGCCACGTAGATAACCCGGTAGGGGCGTACCCTTGCGGTCGAACGTAAGCGCAATTCGGGGCATCTCCAAAAAACATGCAGCATTCTAAACACGAATTACACGAAATCACACGAATTTGCAATTTGCACACACTAACCACAACAAAATGAAACAGTACAAATTTATTTAGCGAAATTTTGTGAAAAAAAAATATTGAATAAAAAAAAACGTTATCTTTGTATTAAATTTTTAAAATGAAAAAAGAAATTGGAAAATGGTTTTTTGATATTGCTAAATATGTAGCAACAGCGGTATTAATATCATCTTTTTTAAGCGGTTTTGAACAAAAATCAGTGATGTACATAGTAGGCTTGGCAACAATTTCATTTACTTTCTTAATAGGGGTAGTATTAATGAGGGAAAAAAAGAATAAAAAAAGAACTAATAAAAAATAAACTTATGTGGGCAATAATAACTTGTATGTTTATAGTAGCAATGGGCGTATCAGTATACGTTTTTTCTTTAACCGAAGCAGGTAAAAGATTTTTCGATGACGAGCCAGAATTGGAAAATGCTTAAAAACAGCTCCGCTAACGGTATGACTGACAATGAAAAAGTTATCTACACTTTTTGTATATGGTCTTGATATGTTGATTAAGGTAACCGCTACTTTTTTTTTCCACAAAGTCGCTCAAAGGTTTTTTCACAAAGTCGCACAAAGTTTATTTTGCTGCTAATTACACAAATTTTCTCTAAGTAATTTTTTTTGTTACACAGAGAAGACACAGAGTTTCACAGAGGATTTCCCCCCGCTAACCACTTACCGCTACTTTTTTTTACCACAAAGTCGCATAAAGGATTTTTCACAAAGTCGCACAAAGTATATTTTGCCACGAATTACACGAAAACACACGAATTTGCCCCCACTAACCACTAACCGCTAACCACTAACCACTACTCAATACTTTTCTTATATATCGCTTTCAGTGGATAAATCAATCTTTCGGCTAATCGAACATCTTCGGTTACAATTTCAGCCATTCCCATCATATTTTGCCTGAAAGGTAGTGTTTTTCCGTAACTTGTAACTAATGTATCGGGTAAAAATATTGTACCAACATAAACCGAATCGGGAACTGTTGAAAGTGAATGCAGTTTGCCAACTACAATACCATATTCTTTGTCGGGGAAATCGATGAATTTGAGGTTTACTTCCTGATTTTCACGTACTTTGCCTGCACGATGAACGGGAATATTGATGCGACAAATGATTTGTGTTTTGTCGAAAGGTACAATTGTCATAACATGCTGACCTTGACCAACATTCTGATTTTCTTTCCAAATACCTGAAAATGCAACCTGTCCGGCAACAGGCGATATCAAACAATATCTATTTTCATGCTCTGCAACTGCACTTTGTAGATTTTCAAAACATTGATTGATATTTGCAATACGTTCAGATTCAGACTGTTTTTCACTTAAAAATAGTTCTGTAAGTTGTTGTTCGTTTTCAAGTATTGTAAGTTTAAGATTTGAAAGAGAAATTTCGGAGTTAGTAAGTGCCATACGTTGTGCCAAATATTCTTTGTGATTTATTTCAAATTCAACTTTTGTAATAAAATTGCCTGCAAGCAACTGAACATGCCGTTCGTGGCTGTTTTTGGCAAGTTGGTAGTTTGTTTGAGCGTCGCTAACTTGCTGTTCATATAATAACTTATGCGCTTCTAATTCAGCAATTTTGCGGGTAATATCATCACGTTTTTTTCGGTAGGAGGCAAGTTCAATAAAAGTTTGGTAGTCGTCAATTGCTTTCAGATAGTTTGCAAAGGGCATCTGCATATCACCTAATCGGCTTGAATTTCCACAAAGTGAATCCCATACATCGGTAACATTCAATGGTTTAGGATTAATTTCAATTAATTGTTTTAGGTTTTGATACTGTTTAAAATCGGCAGGATTTTCGATAATAGCGAGAAGTTCTCCTTTGTCAACAGAATCGCGGTCATCAACAAAAAGTGATTGAATTTTTCCACTTGAACGCGACAATAAAAATGCGGGCGGATTGGCAGTTTGAATAAAAAAGTTGCCATAAATTATATCAGGATACCTAAAAAAGAATGAAAATACTATTATTGCAATTATTACTGTTGCAATAACCGTTATACCGTACCGCACAAGCGATGACGGAACTTTGCCCATTATTTCATTTACTTCGTCACTGCGGATATTTATAGTTTCAGGGTTCATAAGTTTATAAATTATGTCTAACGCTTTAATATTCATAGTTTTGTTACACAATTCAAAAGTAACATTCTATAATTTTTGTGTAATTTCAATGGAACGTCCTAGCGCAGCAATAATACGAAAAAAAGTAGCTACGCTAGGCACAATTATCCCTTTTTCTACTTCAGAAATATATGCTTTATCAGATCCAATTCTTTTGGCAAGTTCGGCTTGTGTTAAATGTGCCTCTTTTCTTGTTTCCAATAATAGTTGACTTGTGTAGAATGCGTACGCATCTTCATCGAAAATGTTTCTTTCGGGAGTTCCCTGTAGCCCGTATTTGGCTTCTAAATGAGCACTATAGTCTCGTATTTTATGGTCGTTTGTCTGCATAATATGCCTCCTTTATTTTTAATGCTTTTTCTATTTCATTTTTTGGTGTCTTTTCTGTTTTTTTCTTAAATCCGCTAAACAATACAACAATTTGACCTTCATCGAAAATAAAAAACAAACGGTAGATATTGCTCTCATATTTTATGCGAAGTTCATATAATCCATCCCTTATATAATCAATAAATTTCGATGGTATTCTGTCCTTGGTTTCTAAAAGTGAAATTATATAGTTTAATTTTAAAATTTCTTTTTCAGTTAAAGTTGCAATAAATCTTTCGAAATAACCACCGTATGTAGAAATTCTTCGTTTCATAATGCAAAAATATATATTTTCAATTACTTTACCAAATTAAATGATTGGAGTTCGTTCGGGCATTTGCATTAACTCCTTTAGTATGGATAATGTTCTGGGGTTGATACTCTTTGTTTGTAACATCTGAAATCCTCCAAAGGCTTCCCTACGACAGCGGAAACCAAATAAATTGTTTTTAACATCAAAAATTTTGCATTTAGTAACGCTTCTGCAACTTTTTCTTCATTATAATATCGCCTGCACTGTCTAATATCTTCTACATCACCACGTTCAAAAACACGTTCGATAATAAAATTTGCGCTTTTGTCGTAGTCGAGTTTATCCAAGTTTATATCCCAAAAAATACGACCATGAAAATAGGGCTTTTTGATGGATGATTGCTTTTTGTTTTTGTCCATTTTCTTTGTTTCTATTGTTGTCACAATATTCATCAAAAAAATAATTACTAATTCAGGGTGCAAATTTAAGAATTTTTCGTGATAGAAAAAAAAGTATCATATTTTTTCGCAACTAATTTCACAAATTATCACTAATTTTCTTTGTGCTCCTTTGTGTATTGCAATAAATTCAATATTTCGGTAAACTCAATAACAATTTCGGTAAACTCAATAACAATTTCGGTAAACTCAATAACAATTTCGGTAAACTCAATAACAATTTCCAATACGTTCAATAACAAACAAATTCGTGACAAAAATAAAATACGATAAAATAAATAAAAATTGTATTTTTGCACTCTCAAATAAAGAAAAATAATGAGTGCTTTTTCAAATATAAAAGAACTTTTATCCTCTTTGCACAAAGAAGAGAGGCTACTTTCTGCTATGTTTAAGGAACGTAAATCGTTCAACTATAAATATGATTATGCCTTTGAATTAGTTGATAATGATGATAACCGTCTGCAAAAACTGATAAATCGTTCTGTAATACGTCAAAATGGAAATAATCTCGAAATTGACGACTTGTTCTTGCAGTTTTTTGAGCAAGTTTTAGAAACAAACGAAGAGATTAATACCTCGTATATCAATGAAAATCTTGAGACTATAAAGCAAAATATTCATTATTATTTCAATGAAACCAACGAACAACGCAAGTATAATTATCTGCGAAAAATTAAAACAACTTTGCGAAATATAGGAAATACAACCCTTCGCAACGTAATAGACTTAAAACGAAACATTGACAATACTTTCAAAAACGAGCCTAATTACAAAAATAAACGAGCAAAACTGATTAATTTAGACCTTAAAAGAAAAGATATTACCAAACTTATTGAACAGACCGAAAATTTAGTCTCCGAAGGTGAAGTTACATTTTTTACAACCGCAACAGATGAGGAATTGGGCACTATTATCGTTCAACTCAAAATACAATTGCATAAATGCACACATAACTTGATTGAAATAGAACGTCAAATCATTGATTTTCTTAATCAAATTCAATATCAGAGCAATGTTATCGAAAAATTGCGACAAATAAAATATCTGAAAGACCAATTTGACCTCGAAAGATTATCTGATTTCAAAGCCGTTTTAAATAGTAATAATGCTGTGCTTTTTGAGCCAAATCCCCAATATCCGTTAAAATTATCATTAGAATATTTGCAAAGCAACGAAGATGCATTTGAAAGTATCAAAAAAATATCAAAAAGAGTAAAATCGGGCGTAAAAATTTTGCGTCCCGTTGCAGATAAAATTTCAGAAGAATATTTAGAAACGCAAATAGAAGAAGAAATCCAAATAAATCTCGAAGAAGTTAAAAATGGTTTTGTTGCATCGGGATATACATTGTTCGATTTTGTTCTGAATTATAACTTTGCCAAATCAGTTTCGTTTGACGAAAAGGTTACAATTTTTTGCCAATTAATTTCGCAATACGAAAATATTTTTGATATTTCAGAAAAATATCAGGAAAAAGATAATTCCGAATTTGCCATTGTTTATCCTTTAAATAATTGAAAATATGAATATTCCACACCAAACAGCCGAAATATTTAAGATTTTGAGTAAAGGACAATTTATCAGTTCTAACAGTTCAAAATCTGCCATTCAGGAACTATACAATGTAATTGAAAATGAACAGAATTACGAAATTTTAAGGGACTATTTTGGGCATATTAATTTCATTTTAGAAAAAGGCGATGAGTATTTTTATTTCAGTCGTCCCGAAATCAAAACAGACATTGAAAAGAAAATAGAAACTGCACACAAATGGATTGATATTCTTGATTTTCTGAAAACTTACGACAATGCCTTTGGTTCTGGCTATCGTTTCTCGCCCTCTGAAATTCTTGTTCGACTGAAAACCGATGCCGAATTGGAAACTAAATTGGAGGCATTAAACAAAAACAAAGAGACTCAACAAGATATGCTCGACAAAGTGTTGAAACAACTTACTGACGATAATTTTTTGGAAATTGAAAACGAACGAATACAACAATATAAAGTGTTGGCTTCATTCAAATATTTGGAAAACCTGATTTTAACCATAAATATTAGTGGTTAGTGGTTAGTGGTTAGTGGTAGCATTCCGTTAAGCGATGCGGGCGAGACGTGGTAGAGCAGTTGTTCGTGAGAAAGGGAATAGTCCGAAAACGAAGATTGAAAGACAAAGAACTTTATTAATTCGGAAAAAAATTGCCTACATAACATTGAATTCAAAAAAAAGGTGTATCTTTGCATAAATTTTTAAAAATAAGAAAATGGTAGAAACAATAATGGAAAGACCTAAAACGATCGCTATAACTTACGATAAGTCAAATCCTATGGCAGAAAAAACATTGGATTATTTCTTGTCGTTGGGTTTTTTTCAATTAGAGAAAAATCCTCACGAAACAGTATTTGAAGAAAAATACGTAGGCAGAGTATTAAATATGGAATACACCGCTGTTGTAAGAGAAATTGAAGACGGATGGTACATGGCACAATGTGATCAAATACAAGGGGCGCTGACACAAGGGCAGACTATTGAAGAAGCAAAAGAAAATCTTAAAGATGCTATATACCTTTTGTTAGAAGACGAAATGGAAGATTTCAGAAAAAATAATACCGCTTATATCTCTTTGTAAATGAAACGAAATCAATTTATTAGCCATTTAGATAATCACAGTTGTGTTTTCAAAAGAGAAGGCAATAACCATTCTATTTTTATGAACTTGATAACAGGAAAAAGAGCAGCAGTTCCGAGACATAGCGAAATCAAGGACAGTTTATGCAATGAAATATGTAAACAATTTGGAATTCCCAAGATAAAATAGAACTACGTGGGAATGAAATGTGTATCGGAACAAACTCATAAACGCATCTCTTAGCAACACCAATACCCCAAGAAACTGTAGCGCATTCAATATCCAGCAGCACTCGGAACGAGTGCAACGTAGATAACCCCGTGTAGGGGCGTACCCTTGCGGTTGCCCAACAAGCGCAACTCGGGGTATCTCCAAAAAATGTTGCATATTATACTAAATAAACCTAATTATCACCTAATATTTTCCTAACAAAACAACCTCAGTAGCCAATAATGCAAATCAAATACAACCCGTCATTGCGGGCTTGACACGCAATCCCCTCAATAATCAGGGGATGCTGAAACAAGTTCAGCATGACGTGCGGGGTATACCATTCTCTACTGAGGTTGTTTTGTTTAGTGAATAAGGTAAAAATTAGGTTTTTTTATGTCGCAAAAATGCGACAATGGAGTTTGCGCCAAGTCAGGAGTTCTGATTTTATTGAAATGAGCTACATGTAGATAACTCCTTGTTTTTTTCCTGTTACATAGAAGCAGAAATTTGTGGCTAAAAATAATTATCCAAAAAATTTTATTATCTTTGCGCGCTAATTTAACATATAATTATTATGGCAATACCTATCAGATTTGCCCCTGTACTTGAAGGAGACGAGGCAATAGAGTTTTACGAAAGATGGCATCAATCGTTGCAAGAACCATTGAAACGCCCTATTTCAAAAGAAGAGCGAGATGCGATAAAAAAACATTTATTAAAGCATGAACTTGATAAAATTAAAAACGCATTGTGATTTTTGGGAATTGACACCCGAAAGACCTATTACGGATTTTGACTGTGGCGACAGCGACTTAAATGATTTTTTCAATCGTGATGCACTGTTATTTCAGCGGCAACGGTTAGGACAAACTTTTAATCACTGTTTGAAAGATACTGACAAAATTGTTTGCGCATTTTCACTATCGGCAGATAGTTTGAAAACAGTATTAATGCCCGGAAGTCGTATCAAAAAGATAAAGGAGTTGATACCACGCGAAAAGGCATTACAATCGTATCCTGCAATATTAATAGGAAGATTAGGCGTTTCGGTTGAATTCGCAGGAAGAGGAATTGGATTGCAATTGTTGGACACAATTAAAGTGTATTGCGACATGAATTTTCCCTTTTTAGTGAGATTTCTTGTAGTGGACGCATACAACAAGGATAATGTAATAGCATTTTATCAAAAAGGCGACTTCTCTTTTGTATTTTCAACCGAGCAGCAAGAAATTGAAAATCTCAGAAAAAGGGTGAACGAAAACGAAATACTAAACACACGCCAGATGTTTTTCGATATGGAACGCGGGAATAAATAGTTGTCAGTTTTCGATTGTTAGTTCCCTATGATCTGAAGAAAAATGAGAAATAAATAAAAATTCCGCAGACTAACTCCGTAAGGAGTTATATGTAGATAACCCCGAGTTAGCGTAAGCGCAACTCGGGGCATACGCAGCGCAAATGAGTGAATACATACAAATGATTATAAAATAATTAGTGATAATTAGTGTAATTAGTGGCTACAAATAAAAAATGAAATACTTAAATAAAATCATATTTATCAATTCTGCTGATAAAGCGCTGAAATATGCCGAGGCGAACCTCGATGGCAACGTACATTTCATTGGTACACAAGGAGTTGGAAAGAGTACGTTGTTGCGTTCAATTTTGTTTTTCTACAATGCAGACAAACAAAAATTGGGAATAGAAACGGGACAAAAAACCTACGATGACTATTATTTTCCATATCAAAATTCCTATGTTGTTTACGAAGTGAAAAAAGAACATAACTCATTTTGTGTGTTGACTTTCAAGTCGCAAGGCAGGGTTGCATTTCGCTTTTTTGATGCGGGTTATGACAAAAACTTTTTCCTCGACAATGATGGAAAAGTACATGAAACGTGGGATAAAATTCGAGATTCTCTTGGAAAAAATATCAGTTATACAAGAATAATAAGCAGTTACGAAGAATACCGCAATATACTTTATGGCAACAATAAAGGGATGTCCGCCGAATTTAGAAAATATGCCCTGTTAGAAAGCAAACAGTATCAGAACATTCCGCGCACAATAACTAATGTGTTCCTTAATGCCAAACTTGACGCTGAATTTGTGAAAGAAACTATCATAAAATCGCTTAATGAAGATGAAATTAAAATTGACTTATCTACCTATTCGCAAACGCATCTGAAAGATTTTGAAAATCAATACAATGACATAAAAAAATGGACAGATAGAAACAAAAACGGGGAAAATCAGATTGAAAAACAAGCCGATAAAGTGTCTGAATTATATTCAGCGCTTAAATTTTCAGAAAAAGAAAAAGAAGAATTAGCTGCACAATTAGGATGGGCATTGAATAATGTTAAAGAACAGCAACCGCAAATAGAGGAATTGCTTAATACCGAACAACTTAAAAAGAAAAAAAATGAAGAAAAACTTAAAGAATTGTATAATGTTTTTGAAAAAAAGAAAAATGAAATTCAAAAACAGATTGGTGAAGTTTTAAGTAAAATAAGAGAAGTTTTAAGCAAAAGAAAAGAATATAATACATTAAAAATCAATGAAATAATTGCGAGAGTAAGTAAGAAGAACATCTTAGAGTTGGAAAAGAAAAACTTATCAAACGAACAGTTATTATTAACTTCTGCATTTTCCGAAATTGAAAACAAATACAAAGCGCTGCTGCAAAATTTGCAAAATCAGTTTAAAGAATTTGAAAATAGCAAACAAACTGATAAAAATAAAGCAAACGAAGATTTTTTGAATTTTAAAGAGAGTCTGAATTTACAATATGAAAATATTTTTGAAAATATAAAAACCCAATTCCAAACCGAACTTGAAACAGCGCATTCGCTTGAAAAAGAGAAAGAAAGAGCAATCACTGAGCAAAAAATCAAACGTGCAGAAGTAAAAAACAAAAAATTTCACGAAAAGTTAATAGAAAGTTGTATAAATGAGATAACCGAATTAAAATATAGAATTTCAAATGCTGAAAATATTATAAATCAAGCAAAAAGAGAACAAGAAAATTTCAAAAAAGAGTGGTCAATCGAAGAAAAAGGAATCGTCGAAGAAAACAAAAGAGAAGTAGAAAAACTAACCGAAAAACATACAAAATTACAAACCCAGATTGCTGAAATTGAAAACTATATTGTTAATAGTAAAAATTCTTTATATGGTTGGTTATCTGACAATTACCCTAATTGGGAAAACTCGGTTGGTAAAGTTATTGACGAACAAAATGTGTTGTTTAATACGTCGTTAAATCCTCGTTTGTTAGAAAATTCTGGCAACATTTATGGCATTGAAATTGACCTGAACGAAATTGATAAAACTGTAAAAACGGTCGCCGATTATGAAAATGAAAAAGAATATTTGCAAACTCAAATCATTGAAAACCAAAAAATTATTTCAAACTTGAACGCTCAAATGAACAAAAATTTGGAAAATTTGAGAATAAAATTTCACAAAAAAATCAAAGAACAAAAAGAAATTGTTCAAACTAATGAATATACACACAATATAAGTAAAACAAAATTGGAAGAGGTTGTTGTAAAATTAACCGAATGGGAAAATAAAGCAAAGATAGACAAACAAACGGCTTTGGAGAGTATTGAAAATGAAATTTCAAAATTGTCGGAAGAGAAATTAAAAATGGTGGAACAAGTTGCCAAAATCAATAATAGTATTGATATCAATATCAACAAAAAGAGAAAAGAAAAAGAGTTGAAAATCAAAGCCGAACAGCAAAATTTAAACCTTTTGTTGTCAAAATATGATTTTGAAATTGCTGATAAAAAAAGAGAAAAAGAGAAAAAAGAAAGAGAAATCAAACATCAACAAAAAAATGAATTAGACTCAAAAGGTGCTGATACAAAACGAATTGCAGAGATTGATTTGTGTCTGTCGGAAGTAAATGCGGAATTAACATATATCGAAAATAATCGTGATAAAGTTGCAGATTACAATAAAGATAAACGAGAACTTTTTGACAAAGAAGCCGAATTTAAAAATAATAAACAAACGCTTGAAAATCAATATAATGTAGAAAAAGAGAAGTATGAACAGCAAAAAAACAAATTTAATCAGGAAATTATTCAACATAATGCGGACATTAAGTCATTCAGTACTATTTTGAGTAATTATGAAAATGATTTAACGCAATATGAAAATTTCACAAAAACAGATATTTACGTCTCAATTTCCAATTTTATCGAAACCTATTCTGATAACAACAAAACAGAACTGACTTGCACGATGTTGATTAATGAATTGAATATCAACGATAACACAGCAACAAAACGCTACCTTGAGTTGCAAGAATCTATTCAAAAATTTGCAGGTAATTTCCAAGAAAACAATATTTTCAAATTTAAAGTAAAATTTACTGAAAAACAAGATTATTTCGATTTTGCCGATAATTTAAAAGAATTTATTGAAACAGATTTGATTTCAGAATACAAAAAACTATTTGAAGAACGTTTTGCCCGTATTATCAGACAAATAGGCAATGAAACACAACAACTTATTGAAAAAGAAGGAGAAATAAGCAAAGTTATTGACGATATTAATAAAGATTTTAAAGAAAGAAATTTTGTCGGCGCAATCAAAAGTATGGAACTGCGCACAGGTGAAAGTGCAAACCCAATATTTCAATTACTCGTTGATATTTCAAAATATAACAACGAAAATATTTATGAATTAGGGGAAAAGAGCCTGTTTTCGACTGACGAACAAAACACAAAAAATGAAAAAGCAATAGAACTGTTAAAATCGTTAATTAAAGCAATGTTGGAATATAGTAAAAAAGAGATTTTGTTGTCCGATTCTTTTGAATTACAGTTTAAAATTGTTGAAAATGACAACGACAGCGGATGGGTGGAAAAACTGAAAAAAGTTGGCTCAGAAGGTACTGATACTTTGGTTAAAGCAATCATTAACATTATGTTACTCAATGTTTTTAAAGAAAGGGCAGACAAGAAAAACAAAGGTGATTTTCGACTGCATTGTACCATGGACGAAATCGGTAAATTGCACACTACTAACATAAAAGGTATTTTGCAATTTGCTAACGACAGAAATATTCTGTTAATAAATAGTTCGCCAAATCCAACAAATTCTTTTGATTATCGCTATATTTACCTGTTGGCAAAAGATAGCAACAACGTAACCAATGTGAAACGAATTGTAAGCAAAAAATGAAACTTCCCATTCATATTGCAGAGAAATTGTTGATACTTATGCAGGGCAAAACACTTCCTGCAAGTTCCGTAAAACACGCAATCATAGAAGAAATGATTGCAGAGAGAATTATTGAACGCAAAGGTAGAATACAAAAAAAACTGTCTGCTTTAAACACAAACACTTTGTCGATTTATTTACATAACAAATTTTCTGTCAATAATTTAGAGCGATATATTCAAACCTTACAAAAAAGAAACTTGTCGAGAGCCGAGGCAATAAAAATTTCAAGTGATTCCAAATTAATGAATATCAGAACATTCAAAGGTTTTTTGATAAATTGTTATAACCAGATTCAGGTTTCAGTCAATGAAAAACAATTCGTTTTGAATCCCGTTGAAGGCACATTTCAGTTTATTTATGATTTTGAAAACTTTATAATTCCGAAGGATATTACAATTGTTGGCATTGAAAATCCAGAAAATTTCCGCCAAATAGAAAAACAAAAATATTTGTTTAAAAATATAACGCCTTTATTTATAAGCCGTTATCCGCAAAGCCAAAAAAAAGATTTACTGAAATGGTTACAATCAATACCAAATACTTATTTGCACTTTGGCGATTTCGATTTCGCAGGAATTGCAATTTATTTGAACGAATATAAAAAACACCTTGGCGACAAAGCAACTCTTTTTATTCCCGAAAATATTGATTATCTGTTTGAAAATTACGGTAATAAGAATTTATATGATAATCAAAAAATTAAGTTTGATACAAAAAATATTTCAGAAATTGCCATTTTGAAATTGATAAAAACTATTCATAAACACAAAAAAGGCTTAGAACAGGAAATATTTGTTGGTTTTTAGTTTTCAGATGGGCACTCCTTTAGAATGCTACCAAATGAAAAAGGATGCATTCTATCGGAATGCATGTAACTTGCTATGCTATTTTCTACCAAGCGATGCTTTCCTTACGGAATGCAGCATACATTTCCGCACCAAACCCTACTCTTATAGATTCCTCATTTCACTTTGTTACATTCGGAATGACGGACTGTAATGGTTTGGAGGTTCGAGGGGCGGGTTGCGACAAGCCGCAACCCGCCCCTCGCTCACATTGTCATAGTAATAGGGTCATTCCGAACAAAGTGAGGAATCTATTTAGTAATCAGTAGGGGCAAACCTACTGTCCATCTTTTATCAACAAGTTCAAGCAACAGAAAAAATAAGTTTTCAAGAGTTTGAAAATATACTAAAATTTCAGGGTATTTCAGGCAAACAATGGGATAGGTTTGTAAAAAAACTATAATAAATGTTGTGTATTATAAAATAAATAATTATTTTTGCAGTTTATTTATAAAAACGGAAAGAATATTTTACACAAATGAAATTGAATAACAATTTTATAAAACTTTAAACCTTACATAAATGAAAACAAAACTCTTTTTTTCCCTTCTCTGTTTTTATTGTTTTGCAAGTGCAGCCCAGGTTTTTCCCCCTACATTGTCCAAGCAGCAAATGTACGAGGATTTTGACGAGTTTCTTTATATAATCGAAAATGCTAACCCACAATTACCTGTCAGAAAGGCTGTTACAGGTGTTAATTTGTTAGATTCTGTTAAATCATTAAGACCTAGAATAGAGGATGTTCAAGAATATTTCGAATTTATTAGATTACTTGACAACTCTTTGTCATATATGTATGACATTCACGCTGTTATGGCAAATCGTGTATGGGATTATTTTGATTATAGATTTGGGACGGTAGATACAATAGCTATAAATACAATTTACACAGAATACAGAAAATGGTCATTTGAAAAAACAGGAAAAAGTGGTAATCGGTCATTTTTTCCGTGTAACCCATCTTATATAGATGGTAATTATTATCTACATGGTTATTATACGCTTACAAGTAGGGATAGCAAAGATACTATAGTACTGAAAAATGCTAAAATAATTTCATACAATAATAGTCCGTACAATTATTATGTTTTACAAAGTGGTTATCGTTTTATGAAATGGGATTTTAAGCGAAAACAATATTTCAATCCAACTTCTTCTTTTTCAAGAGATTGTGATTTAATTGTAGAAAATGGAGATGGCTCAATTTTTAGTTTAAATCCTAGTACCTATTATGGCTACAATATTCGACAAGTAAGCGATACAACTTTTTTCCAAAACCACCCAGACTTTAGAGTCAATTCTCATCCTTCTCAACGAGAAAAGAGAGCTTTGTATTTTGAAAAAGATAAAATATTGTACGTTTACCTTCCTAACATGAATGAAACTGATAACTTAACAGTAGAAAAAATAAAAGAAATAGGCAAAGGAAAAGATTTAAAAAAGGTAATAATTGATGTTCGAGGTAATTTAGGAGGCGGCGATTCATTTTGGCACAATTTATTAAAAGCAATAGTTGCTGATTCATTGATTTATGATGCTCAAATGGCATTTTTAAATACAGAATTAATGAAGAAACGATTGGATTTTCATGTAAATGCTTCAAAAGTGCAAACATTCGATTGGGCACCAGATGTTGAGTATCTTGTAACTCAATATGTTCCGAGTTATTTTGTTCCCGATTCTAATTCTTTAAACTACAGAGGCAAAATTTATGTTTTGCAAGATGAAAATGTTTTTTCAGCAGCCCATTCTATTACAAGTTATTGCCGGCATATAGATCAATTAGTTTCTGTAGGCGAGCCAACAGGGTTATTAGCTGGTTTTGGTTTAGCACCTGTCTTATTTCAATTAAAAAATTCAAAATTTTCATTTCGGTTAGAACCTGTTAT
>Ga0099364_10000689_pt1 | contig 57681 bp, 46 predicted proteins | sample TergutTh196P3_FD_73070 | JGI IMG/M metagenome (GOLD analysis project Ga0099364, IMG submission 73070) | Microcerotermes parvus P3 segment gut microbial communities from Pointe-Noire, Republic of the Congo - Th196 P3 | ecosystem: Host-associated > Arthropoda: Insects > Digestive system > Gut ... | reverse complement strand
GGGGTGAAGGGGTGAAGGGGTGAAGGGGTGAAGGGGTGAAGGGGTGAAGGGGTGAAGGGGTGAAGGGGTGAAGGGGCGAAGGGACGAAGGGACGAAGGGACGAAGGGGTGAAGGGACGAAGCAATGGCAAGGATGCCGTTGTTACATTTTTCTGGGGAAAAACTGAAAACTGAAAACTGAAAACTGAAAACTACCTAACAGGTATCAGGTAGGACAGTTTTATCGTTGTTGTTTGGCCGGATGCTTTTGAGAAGGGGTCTTCCTGGCGGGTGTAGTATATGTCGCCGAGTGAATACAAATAACGCCCTTCCAAAGTAAAATAGCCGATACCGGTACGTATCTCTATGCCAACACCACCGCTGATGCCCCATTCGAATTTCTTTTGAGCGGCCATCTCATGTTGTATGTTCACCCTGCCGGGTTGTGCTCCGTTCAGGTTCTCACGGGTGGATTCGCTAATCAGATATCCGATTTGTGGGCCTATATTGAAAAAACCTTTCACGTTGTCGCCTCCAAACTGTATATGGGTGTAAAAAGGCAGTTGAAAATAATTCATGATACGGTTGTATTTGTAGTTTACTGCCGCTACCGAAGACCCATTATTTTCTTCGTCTATTACCTCCGGTTCGAATTTTTCGTTCCACCCTTGTTGTGCATAATTCAATTCAACCTGCAACCCTACATATTCACCCATCGTCATACGTCCCGTAGCGCCAAGAGTCATACCTATAAGATTGTTTTGCAGGACACGGGGACTGAAAGAAACAGACGAGAAAGTAGTCCCTCCCGATACGCCATAAGCGAACTCGTAAGGAGTTGTCACAACAATCTGAGCTTTTGTAAAAAAAGAAAACCCGAACAATAAAAATAGGAGGAAAGGGGGAATGATTCGCATAATAAATGAACAATGAACAATGAACAATGAAACAACTGAAAACTATAAACTATAAACTGAAAACTATAAACTATAAACTATAAACTATAAACTGAAAACTGAAAACTGAAAACTACTACCTAAACTCTGTGCGGGTGATGGTAAATTCCTTGTCGTAATGAATGATGTAAATGTTCTTATTGAGATAACCTCCCGAATCACTCACACGGTCGAAGTTGAATCCGGTCTGAAGACTTTTTTGATTCATTTCGGATAGTTTTTCTTCAAAGTTAGACCCGAATTGTTGAATGGCGTTTATGAAATACATACCTGTATCGTAGCCCACTAACGCAAATTTTGTGAAATAAGGCATAGGGCTTTTACTGTACCAGTTTTTAAATTTTTCATTAAAGGCTTTCACACCAGGATGAAAGTTATCAGCATACGAGTAGCTAAAGGTATAGGTGTTCAAGGCATGGAAATCTTCTAAACAGTCTTTTGAATAGGTCTGCCATATTGGATAGCCGAAGAGGGTAAGGTTATATTCAGGCTTTGTTTCGGCTATCATCCGCAATATAGTCTTAGTTTTCAGTAAGGCATACAGGGATTGCGAAACAGGCATAATCATATTCGGTTTACTTGTGGAGAGGATGGATGTGATAGCAGTCTCAAAGTTAGCCGCATCATAAACGGCTTCCTTATAGGATATATTCCGGTCTTTCAATTCCTGTTTGAAGATTTTGATGAAATCGGATTGGTCGTCTTTGTCTTCAGTCTCTTTTGTATCTAAGAAAATGATATTATGCTTCGCAAAAAGATTAGCGCCTGCGAATGCCACCTTTTCGTAAAGGAAAGCAGGCGGAGTGTTCACTTGAAATACAAAAGCATTGTTCAATGCTTCGTCATTTCTCGAAGTCGGTATGACGTACTTCACCTCTTTTTGTCTGGCGAAATCGGCTATCAGCTTTATTTGTTCGGTCGAATAGCCCTCGTTTTCATTAGAATAACCACCTATAATCAAGTGGGCCTTTGATAAATCCCCTGCTTTTTCCTGTAATACCCGTCTTGTTTTCGTCAGGTTGTTTTCGCCTATATCTTCTGTAAACAATTCAATCGAATAACCTTGTTTACGTAGCGTATCAACCGCTAAAAGGAAACCTTCATAATACTCGATAAAGTTTTTTCTGACGTCGGTCCATTGGAGATTATCGGCGTCAACGGGCAATAACAGCGCTACTCTGATCATGTTTTCACGGTTAATAGCCGGCACTGTAAGTACAGGAAGCGGAGTAGGCTTTACGATGTTCGGCAATTCATTTTCGCCTATTCTTAATATAATACGTATTGTCATGCCGGCGCGCAATCCGCCTGCCAGTTCGGGATTCATTCTCAACAACTCCGCTTCGGTCGTCTTGAATCGCTTGCATATACCATATATAGTATCACCGGAGGGAACGGTATAATACACTTCTTTTGTTCCGTTATTATCTACTACTTCGCTGGATGACTGCTGAATGACGGATTTTGGAACACGTATTTTCCGGCCTATTGTAAAAGTCGCCTGTGATAAGCCGGGGTTGGCCATCAGGATATTATCAGGGCTTACATTGTATAGCCTTGACAATCCGATTATTGTCTCATTGGCTTTAATCGTATGGATAATATAAGCGTCATCATTTTGTACGTTCAGTATGCTTTTTACTGCGTATTGCCTTTGGGGTATTATCAGGCGTTCGCCGGCTTTAATCCCATTTTCACTGCCTGCATTCAGCTTATATATGTCAAGTACCATAACATCATACATTTTTGCAATCGAATAAACGGTTTGTCCGCTTTCTACCGTATGATAAAATATATCCGAATTCTGTGCGTTATTAGTAGTAGCCCGGTTGTTCTGCGCATCAATAGTGAAAGCTACAAGATGAAACGCGCCTAATAATACAAGTTGAGTAATTCTCTTCATGATTTTTCCTAATTATTATTCGGTGCAAAATTACAATAAATCATTCAAAAGTAGAAATATTTTATGATTTTTGTTGTGCGGCAAACCGGACATATTTCAAAATGTCGCCTGTCCCGTTAGAAAAAATTTGTTGTTTTTGGAGAAAATTTTTACCTTTGGGGGTTTTTTTATGTGATACTATCAGTTATTCAGTTATTCAATCATGAGTTTCCTCTCGCACCTTAGGGCTTCACACCCGTCTTTACGGATCATTATCTTTGGCATGATATTCGCTTTTTCAGGGGCTGTTTGTTTTACTTTTGCGCAGACCTTTAGCGTGACCGGTGACGTGCATGTTCCCCTTCTTGCCGAAAATAATACCAGTAACAGGATACAGGTCTATCTTGTCTACGGCATGGATAACGTGCAGGTTAGCTATACCTCATCATCGACGTCGCATCAATGGTATCGCTACCGGTCAAGGGCGCTCGATGATTCCGAGCCGGTTTCGTCAACGCAGAACGGCGCAACTTCGTCCATTACGAATCCACAGGATGGCTACGGGTACTATGTGATGGAGAATGAAAATATCGGGATGAATTATTTCGTATGGCTCATTGATTACCAGAAATATGAATGTTTTCTTCACAGTATGCGTATCTCACCCGACATGGACGAATGTATAGGGATCAGCTTTAATGGCGAAGCGGATATACCGGATATGATTTATACAACACCCTCCGGACAGCAGACCCCGTTGAATCGCGAGTTTGAGCTGAGCTATGAAACGCTACGCTGGGACGAATCACTGAAACGTTTCCTGCCGCTGTCGTTTACGAAAACTTTTAATACACACCCCTTTTCAACGACGTTTCCGCTTCATTCGGACGACCCGATGCTATTGGCCGACACAGAACTAATGCTGAGGGGCGATTTGTTTGCACGTTATTTCGGCGTGGAAAAGACTTTGTCCATTCCTTATCAGGCTAAAGCGATTCAGGTGTATGCGGATACACTGCTCCTGTCGGCAGGCTCAAGCAATATGTCGGAATCGGACGACGACTTTTGTGCGCCTGTTCTTATACGGTTTAATGCGTATGCCAATGTGCCGGTGGCTTCGCGGTTTGTATGGAAGGTTTATAACATCGACGAACCCGATAAAATGCTGATTCAGTTCAACGGTGATGAGTTGGAATATACGTTCAACCGCGCAGGCGTGTTTATCGCCCGATTGGAGGTGAGCGACCGTACCGGCGCCTGTACAAATGAAGATGATGAAGACCATGAGTTTCAAATCAGCATAACGGAAACAGAAATGACGATACCAAACGCTTTTTCACCGGGCGCTTCTCCGGGGGTGAACGACATTTTTAAAGTAAGGTACAAATCTATTGTCAGCTTTCAAGGTTGGATTTATAATCGCTGGGGAACAGAGTTATTTCACTGGTCTGACCCAACCCAGGGCTGGGACGGCAAATATCGCGGCAACTATGTGGCCGCCGGCGCCTATTATTATTTGATAGAATATACCGGTACTGACGGTAAAAAACGAACAAAAACAGGCGATATCAATGTGTTCCGCGGAAGAAGCGTGGATAGGGAGGAGTCAGGAATTATGAATTAGGAATTAAGAGGATTTATGAAGAATTTTCAGTTTTCAACTTTTTTGAACTTCTTAAAGAGAAGTCGTTTCATTTTTTATTTCATAATTCCCTGCTTGCTGGGAATTATGTCTTATCTTTTTATCCGCTCACGCGATTCGGTGGCCGTGCGCGAAGAGGCTCCAGTGGTGCTTTCGTACGCCGCTACGCCTGAAACGCCTTCATCGGTTAGATTTTGCGATAAGACGATCGATCTGACGCGCTATCAGATGCGGGAAGGGATAGACCGTGAACTGACAAGTTTCACTTATCTTCACTCTACGACGATGCTGCTGATAAAGCGGGCGAATCGCATTTTCCCGATTATTGAGCCGATTTTGAGGGCTAACGGTATCCCTGACGACTTCAAATACTTAGCAGTAGTGGAGAGTAATCTTGACCCAAAGGCTACATCACCGGCCCGCGCGGTCGGATTATGGCAGTTTTTAGAGACTACCGGTAAACACTACGGTCTTAGGATAACTGCCACAGTCGACGAAAGGCGCCATATCGTTAAATCGACGGAGGCCGCCTGTCAATATCTGCGGGAAGCGTATAATAAATTTGGCGATTGGGTTACGGCGGCCGCCTCTTATAATGCAGGGATGGCGCGTATCTCCGAGCAGATAAGGTTACAGAAAGAAACAGATGTGCTTAACCTGTACATGGTTGACGAAACGACGCGCTATCCGTACCGGATATTTGCGGCAAAACTGATATTTGAAAATCCGTATAAGTATGGTTTTGTGCTTCGGACGGAGAACTTGTACCATCCGATAGCGGGTGTAGAGGTTGAGGTCGATAAGGATATTACTGACCTGGCTGCTTTTGCCCGCGAGCGTGACATCACCTATAACGATTTAAAAATCTTTAACCCCTGGTTGAGAGATACCAAACTGCTAACGGGAGGCGCAAAGTATAAGATTCTGATTCCAAATAAAAATCAATTGTATTACAGTTCTTCTAATTCGTATGTGCACGACAAACGATGGGTTGTTCAATAAGGAGGGGAGAGAGTGTGGAAGCATTGAGGTGCTGGGGGCGCGTGTCCACAACCTGAAAAATATCGATGTAACCCTGCCGCGTAATAAGTTTTCCGTGATTACGGGGATGAGCGGCAGCGGTAAGTCGTCGCTCGCTTTTGACACTATTTTTGCCGAAGGACAACGGCGATATATCGAAACGTTTTCGGCTTATGCCCGTAATTTTCTCGGTTCGTTCGAGCGTCCGGATGTGGATAAGATCAGCGGTCTCAGCCCTGTTATTTCCATCGAACAAAAGACAACGAACCGCAATCCGCGCTCGACGGTCGGTACGATAACCGAAGTATATGATTTTATGCGACTTCTCTTTGCGCGCGCCGGCGAACCCTATTCGTGGACCAGTGGTGAAAAGATGGTTAAATATACGGAAGAACAGATCGTTCAACTCATCTTGAAGGATTATTGCGACCGCAAAACGTATATTTTAGCGCCTGTGGTGCGCAACCGTAAAGGACATTACCGTGAGTTGTTTGAGCAGTTGCGTAAAAAAGGATACCTCAACGTACGCGTCGACGGTGAACTGCAGGAGATACGACATGGCATGAAGTTAGACCGTTATCAGATGCACAATGTAGAAGTGGTGATCGATAAGATGGTTGTTTCGACTTCCGATGAACAGCGTTTGAAAAGTAGCTTGCGGACTGCCATGAAACAAGGGGAAGAACTCATCACCCTGTTAGATGCCGGTACCGGTGAGATACGCTATTTCAGTCGCCATTTTATGTGTCCGAAAACAGGTCTCTCGTATAATGAACCGGCGCCCCATCATTTTTCGTTTAATTCGCCGCAAGGAGCATGCCAGCGTTGCAAAGGAATAGGAACGGTGAACAAATTAGATATGGACAAGATCGTACCCGACCCATCGCTAAGTATCTATGGCGGCGGGATCGTCGCCCTTGGCAAATATAAAAATTCGTTGATATTCCTTCAGATAGAAGCGCTTTGTAAGAAACATGGGGCTACAATCAAGACGCCTGTCAGGGATTTGCCCGAAGAGGCGATGGACGAGATAATGAACGGTACGGACGAGCGAATCCAAATACTTAACGAGACGCTTGGCAATTCAAGTTATTTTATGTCGTATGAAGGTGTGGCGAAATATATCTCCATGCAACAGGATGACGACGCTTCAGCTACCGCGAAGAAATGGGCGGAGCAGTTTATAAGTTCGGATACTTGTCCGGAATGTAACGGGCAACGATTGAATAAGGAGGCTTTGCACTATCGGATCGCCGGAGCTAATATTGCACAACTATCGGAAATGGATGTTTCCGAACTTTACGAGTGGATGAAAACGGTCGATGAACGAATGACAGCCAAACAAAAAACAATAGCGGCGGAGATTTTGAAAGAAATACGCGCCCGTCTGAAGTTTTTGTTGGAGGTAGGGCTTGATTACCTGTCGCTGAATCGCGCTTCCGCCTCCCTGTCGGGTGGAGAGAGCCAGCGGATTAGGTTGGCCACACAGATAGGCAGTCAGTTAGTCAATGTGTTATACATCTTGGACGAACCCAGCATCGGACTTCATCATCGCGATAACGCACGTTTGATAAGCTCGTTAAAAGAACTGCGCGACGCCGGTAATTCTGTCATTGTAGTCGAACATGATATGGAGACGATGCTGAACGCCGATTATGTGGTTGATCTGGGCCCGAATGCCGGAAGGCTTGGCGGCGAAGTCGTTTTTGCCGGTACGCCGCAGGAAATGATAAAAGCCGATACACTAACTTCTGCCTACCTGAACGGATATATGTCTATCGAAATTCCCAAAAAACGCCGCAAAGGTAACGGACGATTTTTAAAACTGAAGGGCGCAAGCGGTAATAACCTGAAAACGGTGGATGTATCGTTCCCGTTAGGTACGATGATATGTATCACGGGCGTTTCGGGCAGCGGCAAGTCGTCGTTGATAAGGTATACATTACAACCTGTTTTAAGTCAACATTTTTATCGCTCCTTAGAAACTCCGCTACCCTATCAGTCGATAGAAGGAATAGCGGGTGTGGATAAAATTGTCAATGTAGACCAGTCGCCGATAGGCCGAACGCCGCGCAGTAACCCTGCAACGTATACCGGCGTGTTTTCGGATATAAGAAGTCTGTTTGTAGAACTGCCCGAATCGAAGATTCGCGGATATAAACCCGGACGTTTTTCGTTCAATGTTGCAAGCGGACGGTGCGAGACATGCAAAGGCAACGGCTACAAAACCATTGAGATGAATTTCCTGCCGGAGGTGTATGTCTCTTGTGAGGATTGTTACGGTAAGCGCTACAACCGTGAAACATTAGAAGTACGCTATCGGGGCAAATCCATCGCCGACGTGCTCAATATGACTATTACTACGGCTGTTGAGTTTTTTGAAAACGTCCCTTCTATCCTGAACAAAATCAAGGTGTTGCAGGATGTGGGGTTGGGCTATATCAAGCTGGGACAACCCTCGACGACGCTGTCGGGAGGCGAAAGTCAGCGCGTAAAATTGGCCGCCGAGCTATCGAAACGCGATACCGGAAAAACACTGTATGTGCTCGACGAACCTACTACGGGATTGCATTTTGAAGACATCCGCGTATTGCTTGGCGTACTTAATAAATTGGTCAATAAAGGAAACACCATTATCATTATCGAACATAACATGGACATTATTAAATCGTCCGACTATATTATAGATATGGGTCCGGAAGGAGGACGCAACGGCGGCAGGTTAGTCTTTGCCGGCACACCCGAAGAGTTTGTCGCCGCAAAAACAACAAGCTATACTGCTCCTTTCCTGAAAGAGGCGTTGAGCCGACGGTACGTCGGCTCAAATGAACAATGAACAATGAACAATGAACTTCGGGACAATGAACAATGAACAATTTATGAATTATGAAGAATCCAATACAAATGATTAAGCAATGTGTGGCTAATGAAGAGCCATACTTTTTGCTTCGCGGGAAGGATATTTGTGCGCTTCCCGCCATAGAGAAATATTACGAAAAGGTAAAAGAGGTAGTCAAAGACCCTTATTTTATCGAAGAAATAGAGGAAATAATGAAAGATTTCCGTGCATTCCTCAATGAGCAAGAGACCCATATCCCTGATTAAAAATTCATTAATCATTAATCATTAATCATTATTAATGGATTTGTATAAGACAATTAAACAAGCATCAGAAGGGTATTACACTGCGAAACGAAGCCGTTTTTTATCCTTTGCCTTTCCTGTACGGACTGTGGAGGAGGTGAGGGGATATGTGCAGGAATACCGGAAAAAATATTTTGATGCAAGTCATGTCTGCTGGGCGTATACACTGGGGGCTGATCGCAGTTCTTTCCGGGCGAATGATGACGGCGAGCCTTCGTCGACAGCAGGCAAACCGATTCTCGGACAAATTAATTCAAACGAACTAACTGATGTTCTGGTGATCGTCGTTCGTTATTTTGGAGGCGTCGAATTGGGTACGAGCGGACTGATTGTCGCTTATCGTACAGCCGCCACCGCTGCAATTGACGCGGCGACAATAGAAGAACGAACCGTCAACGTCGAACTCACAGTTGCTTTTGAATACCCTTACCTGAACAATATCATGCGAATTATAAAAGAAGAACAACCCGAAATTGTATCACAAAAATTTGAGATGACATGTGAGATGACCCTCCATATCCGAAAAAGCCATTTTGAACGATTGAAAAACCGTTTACTCCAAGTCAAAACAGCCTGTTTGAAAGAATAAAAACAACTACTTGCAGCGACTTATAACTTCCTGAACCGCGCTGTAACTTGTAAATAATAGCTACTTACAGCAACCTATAACCTGCCGAGCCGCGCTGTAACTTATAAAAAATAACTACATACAGCGACTTATAATCTTCTGAACCGCGCTGTAACTTATAAGAAATAACCGCTTATAGCGACTTATATTTTATTATATTTTGCTATAAATATTTTTTTTTATATATTTGCAGCGAAATATGACGCTTATGTAATTTGCTGAAATGGTTGGAAGAGAGAAAGAAAAGGCGGATTTGATTCTTTTATCAGAATCGAAAAATTCGGAATTTGCAGTAGTGTATGGCCGTCGCAGAGTCGGGAAGACATTCTTGATATGTGAGTTTTTCGATACACAATTTGCTTTCTACCATACGGGAATGGCTAATACTGAAATGGAAACACAATTACAAAACTTTAATTCCTCACTCCATAAATATGGCGCTATTCCTTACCCGAAAGTATCTACCTGGTTGGAATCATTTGAACAACTTATTCATTTACTGACGAATAAAAAACAAAAGGACAAAAAAATAGTTTTTATTGATGAGATGCCCTGGATGGACACGCCACGTTCAGGCTTTGTGCAGGCTTTGGAGTTTTTTTGGAACTCTTATGCTTCGGGACAAAAAGATATTTTGCTGATTGTCTGCGGTTCGGCTTCTTCATGGATCACAAATAAACTGATAAAAAATCATGGAGGTCTACACAATCGTATAACGCAACAGATTTATTTACAGCCTTTTAACCTATGTGAATGTGAAGAGTTTTTTCGGGGAAACAATATTGTGCTTAACCGGCATCAAATCGTTGAAAATTATATGATTTTCGGAGGTATTCCTTATTATTTGTCGTTGATGCAAAAACAATTCAGCATGGCGCAAAATATTGATAATATATGTTTTGCTGAAAAAGGTAAGCTTCGTAATGAGTTCCAAAACCTGTATGCGTCACTGTTCCGCTATAGTGAAAATCATGTGAAAGTAGTGGAGGTATTGAGCAAAAAAGCGAAGGGCATGACACGTGAGGAGATTATTGAAAGCGTCAGATTACCCAATGGAGGCGGGTTGACAAAAACACTTGAAGAATTGGAATTGTGCGGATTTATTCGTAAATACAGGGCATTCGAAAAAAAAGAACGACAAAGCCTGTTTCAACTGATCGACTTTTTTACGTTGTTTTATTTCAATTTTATGAGCGACAATCAATTCAACGACGAACATTACTGGACAAATTTTATCGAAAATGCCCGCCACCGCGCATGGTCGGGTTATGCTTTCGAACAGGTCTGTCTGGCACACTTATCGCAAATAAAACGTAAACTCGGTATTGGAGGCGTGTTGACAAATACAACGTCGTGGCGCACTAACGAAACGGGTAACGGCGCTCAAATTGATTTGCTAATCGAACGTAATGACAAGGTTATCAACATTTGTGAAATGAAATATGCTCAGGAACAATTTGTTATAGATAAAAAACAGGATGAGAACTTGCGCAATAAACGGGCTGCTTTCAGACGCGAAACAAAAACAACGAAGGCTTTGCACCTGACTATGATAACAACTTATGGCTTAAAACATAATGAATATTGGAACAATATACAATCGGAAGTAACAATGGACGACCTCTTTACGAACGTATAGTTCGCTCCTTCGCGCCTTCGTGCCTTCGTGCCTTCGTGCCTTCGTGCCTTCGCGCCTTCGTGCCTTCGCGCTTTCGCGCCTTCGTGCCTTCGTGCCTTCGTGCCTTCGCGCCTTCGTGCCTTCGCGCCTTCGCGCCTTCGTGCCTTCGCGCCTTCGTGCTTTCGTGCCTTCGCGCTTTCGCGCCTTCGTGCCTTCGCGCCTTCGTGCCTTCGTGCCTTCGTGCCTTCGTGCCTTCGTGCCTTCGCGCATCTCAGCGTATTGAGTTAGACCCTGGAAGGGGGATATAGATATATTATTTTTTAAAAATTTAAAGAAGATGAGTTTAGTAAAAGAATTTAAGGAGTTCGCCATGCGAGGAAATGTGATGGATATGGCCGTAGGCGTTGTGATTGGCGGCGCTTTTGGGAAAATCATCTCTTCGCTGGTCGGGGATGTAATGATGCCGTTGATTAGTATTATTACCGGAGGCGTCAATTTTACGCATTGGAAGTTTGTTTTGAAACAGGCTGTCATGACAGGAGAAACAGTTGTTAAACCGGAAATAGCTGTTAATTATGGGATGTTTATTCAGGTAACGTTTGATTTTATTATCATTGCTTTTTCTATATTCTTGGTAATCAAGGTGATTAATAAATTGAAGAAAAAACAGGAAGATAAACCCGCCGCACCTGAAACGCCGCCGGAAGATATTGAATTGTTGAGGGAAATACGCGACCTATTAAAAAAATGAAAGAAAGAAGACCATTAATTTTAGTGACAAATGACGATGGCGTAGAGGCTGAGGGTATTATGTCGCTTGTGAAGGCGCTTCGAGGCTTGGGTACGATAGTTGTTTTTGCACCCGATGGCCATCGGTCGGGGATGTCGTGCGCTATCACTACAACGAAACCGGTACTGTACGATATAATAATCAGCGAGGATAACCTGGCGGTTTACAGTTGTACGGGTACGCCCGTCGATTGTGTGAAATTAGCTATCAATGAAGTATTGCCGTATAAACCGGATTTGTTGGTTTCGGGCATCAATCATGGCGGGAATCAAGGACTTTCGGTGCATTATTCCGGTACGATGGGAGCCGCTTTCGAAGGGTGCGTTTTTGATGTTCCTTCCATAGGGACGTCACTCTGTCAATTTCAACCAAGTAATGATTTTTCGGAAGCCTGCCGTTTAACTCGCATCCTTGCTGAACAGGTTTTGAAAAACGGTCTGCCCCATGGTATTTATCTCAACTTGAATGTTCCCAATATGTCTGCTGTAAAAGGAATAGCCGTAGGGCGTCAGTCCGACGGAAAATGGGTTCGCGAGTTTCTATTAAATGAGATAGATGGCGAAGTGAACTTTTGGTTGTCAGGTGAATATGTGACTACAGGGCCGGAGCATCCGGATAACGACATCACCTTGCTGAAAGAAGGTTATGCCTCGCTTGTCCCCTGTAGAATTGATATTACGGATTATGCGTTCATGGATGAACTGAAAAAATGGAAATTCTAAGGGGGCGAATGAGTGAACGGGCGAACGGGCGAACGGACGAACGGGAAAAGAGATAATTTTCAGTTATTCAATTATTCAATTATTCAGTTATTCAATTATTCAATTATTCATAATTAAAAAATGAGGTTCTATCTAATAGCGGGCGAGGCTTCCGGCGACCTTCATGCATCGAACTTGATGGTCGCGTTGAAGAAGGAAGATGAACGTGCGGATTTTCGCTTTTTCGGGGGCGACTTGATGCAGGCGGCTGGAGGTACTTTGGTGAAGCATTATCGCGAGATGGCTTTTATGGGTATCATCCCGGTTTTACTGCATGCGCGTACTATCCTGCGGAATATGAAAATTTGTCGAGAGGATATTCGTGTATATCAGCCGGATGTGATTATTCTAATCGATTATCCGGGCTTTAACCTGAAAATTGCCAAGTTCGTCAAAAAACAACTGAAAATACCTGTTTATTATTATATTGCACCTAAAATATGGGCGTGGAAAAAGTATCGTATCAAATCCATTCGCCGGTATGTCGACCGTATGTTTTGTATTTTGCCGTTTGAAGTTGATTTTTTTAAATCCTTGCATTATCAGGTCGACTATGTTGGGAATCCTTCGGTCGATTCGGTAGCTGCATATCATGAATACGAAGCGGATAGACCCGATGATTTTTTCAAATCGAATGGTTTGCCGCAAAAACCGATTTTAGCGCTATTAGCGGGAAGCCGTAAAGCGGAAATCAAACAAAATCTCCCTGCGATGTTAGCGGTAGCCAAAGAGTTCCCCGATTTTCATTGTGTGATAGCAGGAGCGCCAGGTTCGACACCCGATGACTATAACAGGGCGCTTCGGGATGAAAAAGTGGATATACTATATGGACAGACATACCCGATCCTTGCACATGCTTCATTTGCATTGGTTACTTCGGGGACGGCTACACTTGAAACAGCATTGTTCCGTGTGCCACAAGTAGTCTGCTATTACTATGCCGGCGGAAAGATCGTCAATTTTGTTTTCAAAAATTTCTTTCATACCCCTTTTATTTCGCTTGTCAACCTGATTGCCGGAAAAGAAGTTGTGAAGGAGCTTTTCGGGGCTGACTTTTCACAAGAAAAAATCAGGGAAGAGTTGTCGCGGATGATGAATGATAAGGCGTATCGCAATAAGATGCTTGAAGGATATGATCATGTCATTTCAATCATCGGAAAACCAGGCGCTTCAAAACGAACCGCTCAATTGATTGTTTCCGATGAACGATCTAAGCATGCGGACGGGACGTCCGCGCGCCCAGTTTTTTAAGTAAAAACGCTAACCATCTTATTGATTGATAGTTAGCGTTTTAAAGAGTTGTCTCACCAGGATTCGAACCTGGGCAAACAGAACCAAAACCTGTTGTGCTACCATTACACCATGAGACAATGCGGTGATTTCTTTCAAAATCGGCGCAAAGATAGTACAATCCGCGCGAAATTCAAAATAAATTGCATTTTTTTTATTTATCATTCAGATTCCTGGGATCGCGGACGTCTCGTCCGCGTTATTAATACTTAGGAATCACACTCAATAACTATCTTGCGATAAGTAAGGAATAGTTCTTTTTGCCGCGTTGAATGAGCAGGTATTTGCCGTTCAATAGTGAATCCGAATGGATAACTGTATCTTGATTAGTCAATTTTACTTTGTTGATGCTCACGCCGCCACTTTGGGTCATCTTGCGCATTTCGCCTTTTGAGGGGAAGACAGGGGCTTTTTCAGTTAGTAAGTCTATGGCTTTTATCCCGCTTGCCAATTCGTCAAGCGCTATTTCAAACTGCGGAACGCCTTCAAAAACAGATAATAAGACGTCTTCGTCGATTTTTTTTAGTATGTCGGAAGCGTCCTGCCCAAACAAAATCAGGGATGCTTCGACTGCCGAATTGTAATCAGCTTCGGAGTGAACCATGATCGTTATTTCTTGTGCAAGCCGTTTTTGAATGGGGCGCAGGTGGGGAGCGTCTGCTTGTTCCTTTTCAAGGGCGGCGATTTCATCCTGATCTAACTCGGTAAATATCCTGATGTATTTGGCTGCATCTTCATCGCTTACATTCATCCAGAATTGGTAGAATTTGTAGGGAGAAGTGTAACGGCGGTCGAGCCACACATTCCCTGATTCGGTTTTGCCAAACTTGCTGCCATCCGCTTTGGTGATGAGGGGACAAACAAGGGCGTAGGCGCCGGCTTCGTGTCCCATGATACGGCGTATCAATTCTGTGCCGGTAGTGATATTTCCCCATTGGTCGGAGCCGCCCATCTGAAGCCTGCATCCTTCCGTCTGGTAGAGATGTAAAAAATCGTATGCCTGTAACAGTTGATATGAAAATTCGGTGAAAGACATGCCTTCCTTTGATTCCGAACTCAACCGTTTCTTTACCGAATCTTTGGCCATCAGATAGTTTACGGTAAGATGCTTCCCGATGTCACGAATAAAATTCAGAAATGAGTAATCTTTTGTCCAGTCGTAATTGTTTACTAATTTTGCAGCATTAGGCGCATCTGAATCGAAATCAAGAAACTTTGAAAACTGTTTTCTTATACAATCTTCATTATGACGTAACGTAGCTTCATCAAGCAGGTTGCGCTCAGCGGATTTCATAGAAGGATCGCCTACCATTCCTGTCGCACCTCCTATCAGGGCGATAGGACGGTGTCCGGCGCGTTGAAAATGTCTCAATATCATCACACTGACTAAATGGCCGATATGTAAAGAATCGGCTGTCGGATCAAATCCGATATAAGCAGATGTCATTTCTTTTTGTAATTGTTCATCCGTGCCGGGCATCATATCGTGAATCATACCCCTCCATCTCAGTTCTTCAACAAAATTCATTTTATCGTACATGTTATATTTAAAAATCGCGGCAAAGATAGGTAATTAATTGAAAATTGAAAATTGAAAATTGAAAATTAACTCATTTTTTTCTTCTGGAAAGGGTGTCCGCCTCGTTCAGTAGAGGCGCATAGCTATAAAAAGCGCTTCGATTTCATTGGATAATAGCTGTACGGAAATATGCAGGTCGCTTGCTATTTGGTGATATACATCACGTATATTGGCTTGATTATCATCCGTTTCGATAAGCAGTCGATTATTAGCCCAGGCAGCTTTTAGAGATTCGCGGTTGTAGTGTTGACCGAAAGACAAGTAAAAACCTGCATTAAGTAGCCGCGATGCAAGGAGTTCTTTGCCTCTGAAACCATGAACGACCCAAGAAACGGAAGGTTTTATCGACTGACGGATACGTAATAAATCATCCCAAGCTTTTACACAATGAATGATTAGCGTTTTTTTTACTTTTTCAGCCAGTAGGGCGTGCGACGAAAACAACACTTGTTGACACTGATAATCGTTTGGTGTTTTTGCAGTCATTTTATCTAATCCGGTTTCTCCTATCGCTACAACATCCGGAAAAAGCGAGGTCATGCGTACTTTTTCAAAGTACCTTTCTGTCGTTTCCGTATCAATATTACTTATATACCAGGGATGAACGCCCACTGCATACCTTATTGTGTCGGGAACAACAGTTTTTCGGATATCGACCGAAAGAATTGCAATATCTTCAGGATGCAATGGCGGGTGATGTGTATGTATGTCGTAGTAACGCATAATTCCTAATTAATTAAGGTACAGGGTCATATCCGCTTCCTCCCCATGGATGACAGCGCAAGAGGCGTTTGATAGTAAGCCCACTACCCTTGAACGGGCCATGCTTTTTCAGGGCTTGAATGGCATATTCGGAACATGTCGGGGAGAATCTACAACTGGCTGGTGTGATAGGAGATATGCAGTATCTATAGAAATATACCGGTAATAAAAGTATGTTTGTCAATAGTCGACGCATAAAAGAATTAGGAATTAGGAATTAGGAATTAAATATCTTACGGTCTTACGGTCTTACGGTCTTCCGGTCTTCCGGTCTTACGGTCTTCTTTCTTGCGGATGATGTCGAGCGCTTTTTTTACGGCTTTTTCTATGTCTGCATACATCGTGATAGCGTTACTTTGGTATATAAAGGCGATATGAAGTAACTGTTCTTTTGATTTGTAGTGCGTAAAAATTTCACTTTTGTTTACCCTGTAAGATTCGCGAATAAGGCGTTTGATACGATTGCGGGTTATGGAATGACGGATACGTTTTTTAGGTACGCTAATCAAAACAGAAACTCCTGATTCCGATTTTTGGTTTTCGGTATATGGCAAGTAGATGATTCGCAGAGGGTAGGAACCAAACGATTGTCCGGATTCGAACAAGCTATCTATATTTTTTTTTAAAGAAAGACGTTCGTTCTTCGGAAAAAAATTCCTGTAATTCATTATTATTAACGCCTGTGGTCTATTTCTTTTTTCAGAAACAGTTCAAGAGCGGCGGCCATTGACGGCGCTTCGGGCGTTGGCGCTTCAATATCCAAGCGAAGTCCTGCTTCTAAGGCTGCTTTTGCGGTTGTAGCGCCGAAACATCCGATACGGATGTCTTTCTGATCGAATTGAGGAAAGTTATTCATCAGGGACGAGATGCCGGATGGGCTGAAAAACAATAGCATATCATAATCGAACTTATCTTCTTCCGTAAAATTGTTATAGACTGTACGATACATGATGGCCGTCTTATAACTGATTCTTTTCGTGTTAAGACTTCGCATCAAGTCGTCATTATGAAGATCAGAAACAGGTATCAGGTATTTCTCTTTCGGATGTTTCCCTACTAACTTCACTAAATCTTCCATACGTCCGTTCATACTATAGAAAACTTTGCGTTTGCGATAAATGATGTATTTTTGTAGATATACAGCGATTGTTTCGGTCATACAAAAGTACTTCATCGTTTCCGGAATAGAAATTCGTAACTCGTCACACAAGTTGAAAAAATGATCAACCGCTGTTCGTGATGTTAAGACTATAGCGGTAAAATCTAAAATAGATGTCTTCTGCTGTCTGAACTCTTTTGCGGATACCGGTTCTACTTTGACAAAAGGCCTGAAATCAATTTCTAATCCATATTTCTTCGCAATGTCAAAATATGGAGATTTGATTGATTCGGGTTGAGGTTGGGAAACCAACATTTTCTTAATAGTCACTGCCATGTATAATTTGTTTCGATAATATGATAAGTATAAACCATTCCCTTATAAAAAAAGGCCAAAGGCGCTATTTCTTGGGCGCAAAGGTACAAACAAAAAAACAAAAAACCCGTGTTTTTATTATAAAATATGTAAAAAAACCTTAAAGATAAAATCGTTTTAAAAGCTAAAAAGCTGACTATTATAAATATAACTGATAAAAAAAGATAGGTGTCGAAAAGTAAAACCCATAAGACAGGGAGGTACAATACGACACCCCATGTACAAAATAAGGCCTGATAATTCGTGAACATCATTTTATTCGTTGACTGTTCGATAAAGACAGAACCGAATATGGCGTATAACCCCCTTTTAAACAGGTAAAAAAGGAAGCAAAATGCGAACAATAAGCCCAAGGATAAAAGCGCCGTTATCGTGTCAGGATACAAAATTTCTTGAGACTTGACAGCAGCCGATATGATGAAAATGCTGAATAACAGGAGTGTTTGAAATGTCATAAAGGCATTAAAGAAAAAACTATCTTTTTCGGTAGTTTCAAAAATGCTATGTCGTTGTTCATCGGCATTGATATTACTTATCATCTTACCGAATAGCGGGGTATTAGACCGGAATATCCATGCGAAAACCGAAAGAAGGATTAGGACAATAACTAACATTATGTCGTTTGAAAATGTAGCGTCATTGAGGCGAATCCCAATAAATCCTTCAAAATCAGCATCTTCCATACCTAAAACGTATCAATTCCGCTACAAAGGTAGTGCAAGCCGAGCGAAATACAAAATAAGCTCGCTTATTTTTATTGCCGAGGCGCCGCCTACCTTCTGGCTCTGCCGAAAGGTAGTGCAAGCCGAGCGAAATACAAAATAAGCTTGCTTATTTTTATTGCCGAGGCGCCGCCTGCGTCGTCCCGCTCTCCCCCCAAGTGAGGCTAAAATCTTCGGTAAGCTGATAATGGATTTTGAACGTCGTCTGATTGCTTGTTATTGTTTCTTTTAGCAAGATGTCTCCTTTTTCGGATAGAGAAAAAGGCTCGATGTGAAGATGTTTGATAAAATCGATATCAGGTAGTTGAAGCGCCTTATAGGCTGTTTCCTTCGCGCACCAGCATAAAGTGGCAAGGGCTGATTGAAGTGGAGGGATTATAGAGCCTGTTTGATTAGTTGAATCAAATATCGTTACCAACCGGAGCGGTTCGTTTCCGGTCTGAAAATCGGGACTGATTGGTTCAAACATTTCCAATTCATCCGTACTCAGATATTTAGTACGTAGCTTCCAAGCCCTATCCGACCTGTATTCGATGTCGATCCCCGGATATGGGTATTGACTAAGGATGACAGCGGCATATCCTTGTGTATGGGAGATACTGATATGATACCGGTTATCGACTAAAAAAGGCGCGCCGTTTTCTTTGTAGCGTACAGGAATTTCACTTCCGGTTAGACTCTTTATTAATAGTCTGACTGCGAGCCATTCGCGTTTTCGATTGTCTGATTTTATTTTGAAGACTTCCTCGGCATAAAATGCTTTGTTTTGAAACAATTCGAGCATGTCCTGCCAGGGTTCAGTGATTTCCCAAATGCCGATAAAGGGCTTGGAGGCAATGGCTGCGAGCGGCATATCAGAACGGCAGGTCGTCAGCCTGGTCGGGAGGCGGCGGAATGGCTGCCGGTTCGGTAGGTTCAGGGCTGTTTGTTGCAGCAGGTTCGGCTTCGGTATCGCCTGTTTTGCGTGTTCCGCTACCGAGTGAGAAAAACTCTACTCTGTCGGCATAGATTTCAGTATAATAGCGTTTTACACCGTCTTTGCCCTCATAATCGCGGGAGCGTATTTTACCTTCGAGATAAAGTAGCGAACCTTTCTTTACATATTTCTCAACAAATTGGGCGCGTTCGCGAGAAGTCACGATGTTGTGCCATTCAGTACGTTCAGGCACTTCGGTACCGTTTGCAAGTTTATAACCGCGTTCGGATGTCGCCAATGAGAAGTTGGCTACTGCGTGTCCGCTATCAAAATAACGTACATCGGGGTCTTTGCCTACGTGGCCGATCAGAATAACTTTGTTCAATGACATAATATTAGTTTTAGTGAGTAAATATACCTGCAAATATAGGAATTTTTTTCAAAAACACAAAAAAATAATAAATTTTTTCAAAAAAAGTATGATAAATTTTTTTTATAAATTTAAAGTCGTATATTTGCAGTCCGTTAAGTATAAAAAACGTACTATTAATTAAAATTTTAGAAACATGACAAAAGCAGAACTTATCAGCCTGATTGCGAAAAGCACTGGCGTAGACAAAGCAGAGGTATTAAGTATCGTGACCGCTTACATGGACACAATCAAGAAGTCTTTAGAAGAAGGCGAAAACGTTTATTTGAGAGGTTTCGGCAGCTTCATTGTGAAGAAGAGAGCCGAGAAGAAAGCACGTAATATTTCAAAGAATACTACGATTACTATTCCGGAACACAACATTCCAGCATTTAAACCCGCGAAAGTTTTTATGGATGCCATTGCGTCAGACAAGCAAAAAGCGAAAAAAAGAAAATAAAAACCCATTAAATTAATCAGTTATGCCAAGCGGTAAGAAGAGAAAGAGACATAAAATGGCTACGCATAAGCGTAAAAAAAGACTGAAAAAAAATAGACATAAAAAGAAATAAGTCTGGATTAGGAATGTAACAAGAACAAACTGAATAAAGATAATTTATTTATGTTTGTTCTTTTGCTTAGAAGCTAAGAATTAACGTGATAAGTGAAATAATCGTAGACGTAAGCGCCAAAGAAGTTGCTATCGCCCTGATGGAAGATAAAGTGCTTGTCGAGTTTCATAAGGAAGCTCGAGATGAATCTTTTGACGTAGGCGACATCTATTTCGGAAAGGTAAAGAAAGTTCTTCCCGGACTGAATGCCGCTTTTATTGATGTAGGCTGTAAAAAAGAAGGATTCCTTCATTATCAAGACCTTGGCTCTAACTTTAATACACAGCAGAAATTTATAAAAAGACTCTTGTCGGGCGATAAAAAAGGCGCATCCCTTTCAAAAATTCAAATCCTCCCTGAACTGCCCAAAGACGGGAAAATAACGGATGTGCTTACTGCGGGCGAAGAGATATTGGTTCAGATAGTGAAGCAACCTATCTCAACCAAAGGGCCACGATTGACAGCTGAGCTTTCGTTTGCAGGACGTTATCTCGTACTGATGCCGTTTTATGATAAAGTCTCCGTATCGAATAAGATAAAATCAAACGAAGAACGCGCCCGTTTACGTCAGCTTATACTGAGCGTAAAATCGAATAATTTCGGCGTCATCGTGCGTACCTCGTCGGAAGGAAAACGGGTGGCAGAGTTAGACTATGAGTTGAAAATGCTACAAAAGCGTTTTGATGATAATTTCGTTAAATTGTCAAAAGCTAAAAACCCCTCTTTATTTTATGAAGAAACTTCGCGGATGGTCGGTTTGTTGCGCGATCTACTGAACCCGACTTTTGAACATATCTTTATTAACGACAAGGATGTATTTAATAATGTCCTTGATTATGTGTCGCTTATATCGCCTGAACAAAAAGATATCGTGAAACTTTATTCAGGGGAACTACCCATATTCGATCATTTTACGATCACTAAACAGATCAAATCGTCTATGGCGCGTACGGTGACTTTCAAGAATGGCGCTTACCTGATTATCGAACATACGGAGGCCATGCATGTGGTAGACGTAAACAGCGGTAACCGTTCCAATAAGAACGGAAACGAACCGGAGGAAAATTCGTTTAATGTAAATATTGCGGCGGCGGATGAATTAGCCCGACAGTTTCGTTTACGGGATATGGGCGGTATTATTGTGGTGGACTTTATAGATATGGCGGAAGCGGTGAACCGGCAGAAATTGTTTGAACATATCACAACGGCGATGTCGAAAGACAGGGCGCGTCATAATATTCTGCCGTTGAGTAAGTTCGGTATCATGCAGATCACCCGCCAGCGGGTGAGGCCTATACTCGAATTAGATACTTCGGAAAAATGTCCGACATGCCTTGGCTCCGGTCAGGCAAAACCTTCCCTTTTGTTTACCGACACATTGGAGGAAAAAATTAACGTTTTGACTAATAAGCTGAATATGAAGAAGTTTAAGCTCCATATCCATCCTTATGTCTTTGCCTATGTTTCCAAGGGTTTTCTCTCTATACAGAACAGGTGGAAATGGAAATACAGCAAACAAATGAAGATGATTCCCGATCAACGGCTTGGATTGCTCGAATATAAGTTTTATGATTCGGATAATAATGAGTTTGATGTAAACGATAAGTTGGAAATAAAATAAAAAAAACCGGAATTTTTTCCGGTTTTTTTATTTTATTTCTTATCTTTGCACCCGAATTAACGTGGACAGATTTGAACTGCTTGCAACCACAGGAAAAAATGCTAAAACGAGTAAATATCCTTTTTTCTTCCCGTGTGGCAAAAATCCCTTTTCGTTAATTCATTACAGTTCTAAATTATTAATTATTAATTATTTTCGTAATGAGTTACTTATTTACTTCAGAATCGGTGTCGGAAGGACACCCGGACAAAGTAGCCGATCAGATATCGGATGCTTTAGTGGATGCGTTTCTTGCGCAAGATAAAAATTCTAAAGTTGCGTGTGAAACCTTAGTAACGACCGGACAGGTTGTTGTGGCCGGCGAGGTGAAATCGAAAGCCTATGTAGATATTCAGGAAACGGTGCGCGATGTCATTGAAAAAATCGGGTATACGAAGAGTGAATACCAGTTCGAGGCGAAATCGTGTGGCGTGTTGTCGGCTATTCATGAACAAAGCCAGGATATCACGCGTGGCGTCGAGCAGGAAAACCCTGATGAGCAGGGCGCCGGCGACCAGGGGATGATGTTCGGTTATGCAACAAATGAGACGGATAATTATATGCCGTTACCGCTTGACCTGGCACACAGTTTGCTCAAAGAGTTGGCTTTCATACGAAAGAACGAATTAGAAAAAATGCCGTATCTTCGTCCGGATGCCAAAAGTCAGGTGACCATCGAATATGATGCTAATGGCGTGCCGCTACGTATCCATACGATTGTTATCTCGACGCAACATGATGAATTTGTTAAGAATGAGAATGGCCTTTCCCAAAATGAGGCCGACAAGATGATGCAGAACCGGATATCCGCCGATGTGGAAAATATCCTAATACCCAGAGTAAAAGCGATATATCCTCCGAAAGTGCAGGCGTTGTTTAATGACAAAATCAACATCTTGGTGAATCCAACCGGTAAATTTGTTATCGGCGGCCCACATGGTGATACCGGCCTTACCGGTCGAAAGATCATCGTGGATACGTATGGTGGGAAGGGAGCGCACGGCGGCGGCGCATTTTCGGGCAAAGACCCGTCGAAAGTAGACCGTTCGGCAGCTTATGCTGCGCGTCATATCGCTAAAAACATGGTAGCAGCCGGTGTAGCAAATGAACTATTGATTCAGGTATCATACGCCATCGGCGTTGCTAAACCGATGAATATCTTTGTCAATACCTTTGGACGTTCAAAAGTTAAAATTTCCGACAGTGAAATAGCCGAAAAGATAACGTCTATCTTCGATATGCGTCCTAAAGCTATCGAAGAACGTCTGAAACTGCGTAATCCGATCTATTTGGAGACAGCCACCTATGGACATGTAGGGCAAACGCCACGGGTTGCCAAAAAAGAATTTGTCTCGCGTTATACCGAGCCAATCATCGTAGAAGTAGAATTATTTACCTGGGAAAAATTAGACTATATCGAAAAAGTGAAAGAAGCGTTCGGACTCGATTGATTCCCCGTCATTGCAGGGTTAAACAAAAAAAGCAGGTATCTCACGATAACTGCTTTTTTCGTTTACCAGGTTGCCCAGGTAATAGTATTGTAATAATGAATAATGAAATAAAAATCAATTAATATTGTAAAACACATCTTACTTTGAGAAAAGTTGTTGGTGGCGCTGTTGCAAGCTGATGAGGCGTATTACCTGCGCCTCCGATCAGCGCTCTGCTTCCATTACCAAAGACAGTCCATACGCTGGAATAGGTTGAGGTACCTGAATTATAGGTAGTGGCGGCATACGTGCCGCTCCAGTAATATTCATTGTCTAACAGGTTGAAAGAGGGAACTAAGTTTTTAATCTCATGCTGTAAGACCCAAATAGCCTGTAATTCACGTTGTGTCGGAAGTCGCCAGATACCGGGAGATGGAGATGGCGCTTCGTCTGAATGAGAATAAGTATCGCAAATATCAATAGCCCAAGGCACAAGCGCGCCGCCGTCCAAGTCGTATTTTGCTACGCGTAATTGCATGTAGATTTCTTTATTTTCAAGATCATTCTCATTGTGTTCAACGTACGTTTTATCAGTAACTGAAGTAATCGATGGAGGCAACCCGCGATGAAAATAGATTTGAGGGAGTTCGATCCCGCTTACCACATCCCTCTCAATCATCTGGGACGAGGATGAGGGAGCTTCGCCATCGCGAACACAGCGCACCCAATTTCGCTGCGTTCTTTCGTAATGTCCGACATTGCCGTATCGGAAGTCGACATACTGAGCCTGTGTGGGGGGATAGGGGGAATGGCCCGGATTATGGGTGGAACTCCAGAAAATATCAGGATAGGTATTGGAAGAGGTACCGATGCTGACAAAGTTGGATGTCGCAAAATCTTTGTAATATTCATTCGTTATCCACATGCCCATCAATTGCGCCTGTGAGGGCAGGTACCATTTAATATCCGACACAGTAAGCGCTCCGTCAGTAGTTTTTGGTTCGTGTCGATTCTTGTATGCACAATAATTAATAGCCTCATAAACGGCGGACTGATAGTTGAAGCCGTTGATATAATTTGAATTATCAAATACTTGTGTCAAGTTAATAGGTGAATACCGTCCGTTATATAGCGCATTGTTTGGCAATATCGGGGTACTTGTGGAAGAAGCATAGAAAGGTTTTGTCGTACCATATTCCTTAATTTGTTCCGTATACAGGAAGGCGGTATAAATACTGTCGTCCACTAAAGACATGCCATTATACCCGAACCGTCCGACATTGATAGCAGGAAGCTGTGTGATATTGAGTATCTTTTGTACGCCTGTGCTGGTTGTCAGTGTGATGCTTCCGGTTCGTGGAGAATTGGAAGTACTCAGGTTTTCGTCCAAATGCAGGTATAACGGAACCGCAGCGCCTGTTCCAACGCCGCCTAACGGATAGTTCGAACTGGCGGTGGTAGTATATAATCGATTGGGAGAGACTTCTATCCAGGGTGCTCCGGTTGAAACATCCGCTTTAATAAATGATTCGCCGCCAAATATCGGATCGCCTACAATGAAATGCGCATCATACGCAAACCTGCCGGGAAATGTCAGGCATTTCACGATATTGCCGGCTCTGATACATATTTTACCGCTGAAATTGACATTCGGAAATTCGGGGAAGGCGCTCAAATCCAATTTGAAGCCGAACGAGCCGCAATGTTGTTGGTCGACAATGATCTGCGCATCCTTAAATCCGGCGGGAGCGAGCGGGAAGCCGCCGGGGGTATTGGTGAGCGAAGTGTCAATACCGACTGCTTTAATTGCTCCGCCTAATTGGGCGGTATTACTTTGATTAAATTCCTCGAAATCAAAATAGATCGCCTGCGCGTCCGTACAGAAATTAATAATAGCCTCACCTGAACTGTCAAATTCTATTTCTGATTTATCCAAAGTAAGGTACGTGCCAAGTATCGAACCATCCATCGGGACGTCATCCCAAGGTTCGACATCCAATGTAATATAAGCGGTAGGGTCTTGACCGCGCACTTTCAAGTCTAAGGTATAGATATGATTTCTTAAAACGTTTTTACCTGTAAGTATTGTTTCTATCGGGTATTTATAAAGTGCGGTCGTATTGCCTGCTGCCGATAAAGTAGGGACGGTGATCCATATCTCCGTCGTTGTAGCGTCGGGATAACCCATTGTCCGTAAATTTTCATACAAATATAAGGAATCAATAAATCCTCCGTTCCCGGTTCCCCCATCGCCTACCGGTGCGGGATTATCATCGAACCCGGCGCCTCTTCTCAATGCGGTAGAAGTGCGTTCGGGATAGTTTAAATAGCCGATACCCGCCCCAGCTGGGCCGTCAACGGGTATATTGGCGAACTTTGTCGTACTATCGGTCGCATTGACAATCTGTATTTTTATATTTCTGTAATCAATGACTAAATCGGAGGGGATCACGACGCTGTTTTTTGAAACATTGATACGAAGTTTGGCTACATTGCGAAGGATATGCACTTCGCCGCGAAAAGCTGATCCGGATAGAGACAGCGTAGAATCGCCGCTCATATAGAAATAATTATAAGGCGATGTTGCGATTGGGATCGGAACTTCATTATTGAGCGGTGACGGGCCTATTTTTTTCGGGTTGGCATAGTTGGCAAAAACCTCTGCTCTTAATGTTCCCGTAGTAATATTGTCGACCTCATAAGATACCGTCACGGTAGAATCGTCCGTCCGGTCGATGCGTGTGGGGCCTGTTGTTCCGAAGAATCTGCTTGTATCAATGGGGGTTCCGGCTTGATACAGAATAACAAGAATTGTATCAATTCTATTTTCCAACTGGCTTGCCGCTTCTTCCGCGTAAGTCGAAACACTTTTAGGAGGAACATGAATTCTCAGGGAAATTTCTTTTGCATCCTCATTGTTTCTGGGATCAATCGGATCCGGATCAACCGGATCAATCGGATTATTACATGCAAAAACTGAAACCCCAATAAAGATTAGTAATGCTATTCGTTTCATTTTTAAAAAAATTTTTTCGTTTCCAAGTACACTCATTAAATAATTCATTATTACATTATTACAATTACAAATCACTGCAATATCAGCTATCGCAAAGATGTTTTTTCTGGAATTGCAATGCAAAAGTAGATTTTATAAACGACACACAACCTCTACATGTCTATACTTTTTAATTGTTTTTTTTAGAAAAAACGCACATTTATCTATACACGTCTCTACAAAAAATATCTTACACCCTGTTAATAAGAAATATACAAATTTAAAGAAAGAAATTTTAATAATTAACCTTCTTTTTGATTTTCTTCTTTCATTTCGATGGCTTTCCGGAGCAGTTCGGAGGCGAAAATGAAGTCTTCAAGCGCTTTATTGTTTGAATAAACGACCTCGTCTTTGGCGCCCCCCCATTCCTTAACGCCTTCCTTGATGAAAAGGATATTTTCGCCGATATTCATAACAGAGTTCATATCATGCGTATTGATAACGGTAGTCATCCTGTATTCGTATGTAATGCTATGGATAAGGTCGTCGATGATAAGCGCCGTTTTCGGGTCTAATCCGGAGTTGGGCTCATCACAGAACAGGTATTTGGGATCCAGAACAATGGCTCGTGCAATGGCGGCTCGTTTCATCATGCCTCCGCTCACCTCCGACGGATAACAATGAAAAGATTCGTGGGGTAAGTCAACCCGCTCCAAGCATCGTATCGCTCTGTTTCGTCGTTCACGTAAGGTGTCATGCGAAAACATTTCCAACGGAAACATGACATTTTCGAGTACAGTCATGCTATCGAACAGGGCGGACCCCTGAAAGAGCAATCCCATTTCACGCCGCAGATCAAGTACCTCTTTTTTGCTCATACTCAAAAGATTACGTCCGTCAAAAAGGATTTCACCGGAATCGGGTGTGAGCAGTCCGATCACATTTTTCAATAAAACGGTTTTACCCGAACCGCTCCTTCCGATGATCAGATTTGTCCTGCCTGTCTCGAAAATAGCGCTGATATCTTGAATGACGTTTCGTCCGTCAAATGATTTGTATATATTTTTTATTTCGATCATCTCAGGTCAACATGATATGGGTTAATAAAACATCGGCCAGCAGTATCATAATGCTACTCATGACTACGGCGTTTGTACTGGCCTTGCCGACCATCAACGAACCACCTTTCACCATGTATCCGAAATAGGAGGCGATTGACGATATTATGAACGCATAAACAAGGGATTTGATGACGGAATATGTGACATAATAAGCGTTGAAGTAGTATTGCAGCCCGAACTCAAACGCTGCCGGGGTCATGCCGCTTCCGCTTGTATAGCTGGCAAAGATGCCTCCGGCAATGCCGGTGACCATGCTGAAAATGACTAACACGGGGATAAATAGCATCAATCCGGCAATTTTCGGCATGATCAGGAAATTGGCGGAATTGACGCCCATCATTTCTAAGGCGTCAATCTGCTCGGTCACCCGCATGGTGCCTATCTCGGAAGCAATGTTGCTGCCTACCTTGCCGGCCAAAATTAGACACATGATAGACGATGAAAACTCTAACAGGATGATCTCTCGCGTCGTATAGCCGATAGTAAACTTAGGGATCAGCGGCGATTCGATGTTCAACGAAATCTGAATAGCGGTAACCGTTCCTATAAAGACGGATATGATGATAACTATCCAGATAGAATCGACGCCTAACTTGAATATCTCCTTCACTAACTGCTTGAAAAACATACTCCACCGCGTTGGGATAGTCAATGTCTTCTTCATAAGAAGCACATATTCGCCTACTTGATATAATGCCTTTATCACAACGATTTTCTTGATTTATATGATTACCATGATTTTTTTGATTATTTATAATCAGCGGAAAAAGAAACGGATGACATCGTTTCCGTTTGCGTAGAGTACTAACGCAATTAACAGGACCATGCCCACAATTTGGGCGTATTCGAGAAATTTATCACCGGGTTTACGCCGCGTGATAACCTCGTAGAGCAAAAACAAAACATGCCCTCCATCCAAAGCAGGGATAGGAAGTATGTTCATAAAGGCGAGTATGATAGACAGAAAGGCGGTTCGCTCCCAAAACTGTCGCCAATTCCATTTTTCAGGGAACAGATTTCCGATAGCGCCAAAACCGCCGAGACTCTTCGCGCCTTCTTTGGTGAATACATGTTTCATGCCTCCGACATATCCTTTCAACGTGTTGACGCCTAAACGAATACCGGCAGGAAATGATGAAAAGAAGCTATACCGGATGGAAACGGTTTCGTATAGATTGATTGGATAAGGGTTGAAGTTAATTCCCAGCTTTCCCTCCAAATCAACCGGTATATTCATCGCCAACTGTTGACCGTTGCGGAGTACCTCTATCAAAATGGTTTTGCCCTTGTTGAGGGCTAATTCTGCTGTCACTTCCGTATACGTCTCGGTGCGGATGTCGTTTACGCAAATGATGCGGTCGTTTTCTCTTATACCCGCTTCTTTTGCTGTCGGATAGATTACATCACCGACAATCAACGGGAAGCGAAAAAAGAAAGGATTTTCATTTGAACGAAGTGTCTGTTGCATCATATCAGCGGGGATATCAATAACTACTTCCTCGCCGTCCCGTAGTACGGTTACGGTTTTGGCGTCCATTATTTTGAGCAGACAATCATCGTTATAACGTTCAAGGCTCGTTGCATCCGCTTTTAAGATGATATCGCCGTCGACAAAACCTATATTTTTAAATGTATCACTAAACTCCATACCATACGTTGCATTTTTGAGCGGCAGGTAGGAATCGCCCCAATGAAATAATATCAGGGAATAGATAAATATGGCGAGGAGGAAGTTGAAGATAACCCCAGCCGTCATAATCAACAGTCGCGGTCCGACCGGCTTTGAACGAAATTCGTATGGTTGAGGGGGTAACGCCATCTGTTCCTTGTCAAGGGATTCGTCAATCATACCCGATATCTTGCAATACCCTCCCAATGGGAGCCAGCCAAGCCCGTATTCGGTCTCGCTGTTCTTGGGTTTGAACTTGAATAAAGAGAACCATGGGTTGAAGAAAAGGTAAAATTTCTCCACACGCACTTTAAAAAGCCGTGCGAAAAGAAAGTGTCCCAATTCGTGGATAATGACTAAGATCGAGAGACTTGCAAACAGCTGTGACGCTTTCATTAAAAAGGATTCCATAAAGGGGGGTAAGGGGGGTAAAGGGGGTTAATACGGGGTGAAAAGGGTGAAGGGGTGAAGGGGCGAAGGGGTGAAGGGGCGAAGGGGGCGAAAGGGGTGAAAGGGGGCGAAACATTCATTATAAACGATAATTTGTTTGTTTTATTGTATGTTTATTGAAATTATTTGAACAATTCGGTTACCAAGCGCGCTGCAATCTGTCGGGCTTCGGCGTCGGTTTGTACATAATCCGGATAGGAGGGCTTTGCGATGAAAGCGGTCTTAGCCATTGTATGTTCGATGATGTCGCTCATTTGCAGGAATCCGGTTTTTCCTGTTAGAAAAGCTTCTACAGCAACTTCATTGGCGGCATTCAGGATGCAGGGCATGTTACCGCCCCGGTTGATAGAATCAAAAGCAAAGGCTAAGTTGCGGAAACGGTCGGTGTCCGGTTTCTCAAAGGTAAGCGACCGGCATGCAGAAAAGTCAAGCCTTGCAACTGTACTTTTAAGTCGTTGGGGGTATGAAAAAGCGTAAGCGATAGGCAGCTTCATGTCAGGTATTCCCAATTGCGCCAGGATAGACCCGTCTTCGAACTGTACCATTGAGTGGATGATAGACTGCGGATGGACGACGATTTCGATTTGCTCCGGTTGGACGCCAAACAACCATTTGGCTTCGATCATCTCGAATCCTTTGTTCATAAACGACGCCGAATCAATGGTAACCTTAGCGCCCATGTTCCAATTCGGGTGTTTGAGCGCCTGGTTAATCGTTACGCTCTCCAATTCTTTTTTTGTTTTTGAGACAAAAGGGCCGCCCGAAGCAGTAAGCAGTATTTTTTCGACTTTGTTACGCCAATCACCGTTAAGGCATTGAAAAATAGCTGAATGTTCCGAATCGACCGGTATGATAGGGGTTTGGTTTTCATTGGCTAAGGCGGTTATCAATTCGCCAGCTACGACTAATGTCTCCTTGTTGGCTAATGCGATGGTTTTTTTTGCCTTGATTGCTTCGATAGTAGGACGCAGTCCGGCATAGCCAACCAAAGCGGTGAGGACGATATCTATCGGGCCAGCCGTAACAACCTGTGCAATAGCATCCGCGCCTGCCCATACTTTGACTGGCATGTCTTCGAGGGCTTCTTTTACTTCCGGATATTTTCTTTCATTGGCTATCACCACAGTGTCAGGCAGGAAACGATGCGCCTGTTCGATTAGCAATTCCGCATTATTATTGGCAGTCAGCGCGTACACCTCGAAAAGTTCGCTGTGTTCGCTCACTACTTCCAAAGCCTGCGTGCCGATGGAACCTGTGGAACCTATGATAGCCAATTGTTTTACCATTAGTTAGTTCGTTTTAAAAAGCGATATAATCTTCAGGGTTAACCGGAACACCTTTATACCATAGCTCGAAGTGCAGATGAAGCCCTGTCGACAGTTTACCTGTATTGCCTACGATGGCGATAGCTTCGCCAGAAACAACGCGGTCGCCAACCTCCTTTATGAGGATATCATTATGTTTATAGATAGATAAGAAATCATTTTTATGTTGTAAAACGATCACATTTCCAAAATTCGGATCAAACCCCGTAAAGATGACCGTTCCTTCCAATGTGGCCATCACATGTTCTTTCGGGGCGGAGGTCAGATCAATACCGAAGTGCGAAACAGTACTGTTGAATGTCGCTGAGATGATCCCGTTCAGGGGTTTGCAGAAAAATATTTCAGTAGGCACAGGATTCGGATTCAGCGAAGTCAGGTTGAATTTTTCATCTTCTTCAAATTGTTTGATGAAAGCGGCCTCCCTTTCGCTACGCGGAATATCATAATTTACATCAACATAGGATGTTGAATTGATTTCCTGAATCGAATCAATGCTTAAATTACCGGATAGGATTGAAGTCAGATTTTGGAGGTATCGGGATTGGACGGCAATTTTTTCTTCTAATGAATCAGCTCGTAAAGCATTGAGAAGTATTTCTTTGCGTATTTCCACATCCAAGTATCCAGGCAGATAGTTGCGTATCGGCGTAAGGATGATAATGACCGAAGTAACCGTTATCAGGATAAAAGAAAAAAGGAAAATATAAATAAAAACAGTCAGTTGTGATAACCGGATTGACCACACTTCCTCAAGCATGGATTCGTTGAAGAAAGAAAACTTATATTTGAATCGAATACGTTTCCAAAAAGATTTATTTTTCATAGGAAAAAAATGATTAATGATTAATGATTAATGATTAATGATTAATGGGTAATTTTCATTATTGCTTGGGTGTGACTGTTTCATACGTAAATATCTAAAAATCCGTCAGGTAAGGACAGGTTTATCGTCTTCTGATTATGCGTTATTGAAGTAGCGAGGGCTAAGGGAATTAGGAGTTCGTTCCCTTTGTAGTCGACTGTAAGCAGGATGTTAAGGGTTCTGGCGTCCACTTCTTTGACATGGCCGAGTGTCCCATGCCGTTCATCTATGATTGTATAGCCATTTAAGATGTCCGTTTGGACGCCTTTAAGTAAAGTGTTCGCGACATCCGCCCAGTCGCCTTTTAACAGGGTGTTTGAGGCATCCGCCCAGTCGCCTTTTAACAGGGTGTTTGAGGCATCCATCCGGTCGTTTTCAAAGGGTAAGTTTTGGACACGGCACCAGGCAGTTTTCCCGGATAAAAATTTTACTTTTTCTTCGGAATCTAAATTATCAAAAGTTACGAGTGTGGTTGAGGCGTTTTTTTGCCTGCAGGACATAATGAAGAAAGGCGTCCAAATATCGTCGAGACTACATACAATACAGGGATCGCCTGAAATACCGGCTATATCATAGTCCGTTACAAGCGCTATTTCGCCTTTCACACCATGTGGTTTAGCGAAAAATCCTATATTACACAACTCCTCTTCTTTTATCATTACTATATCGTATTTTTTCCCTATTCCCCCCTTCATCCATTCATCCCTTCATCCCTTCCCCCTTTCATCCCTTCCCCCCTTTCGTCCCTTCGTCCCTTCGCCCCTTCACCCTTTCGCCCCTTTCGCCCCTTTCGTCCCTTCGCCCCTTTCGCCCCTTCACCCTTTCCCCCCTTCATCCCTCCCGTATTATCCTCGCACCCAATGCGTTCAATCGTTCGTCGATTCGCCGGTAGCCCCTGTCAATTTGCTCGATATGATCGATGCGGCTGACGCCATGGGCGCTCATGGCGGCAATCAGCAACGCTATACCGGCGCGTATATCTGGAGAAACCATTCGTGCACCACGTAACTGTTGTCGTTTTCCATGTCCTATGACGGTAGCGCGGTGCGGATCGCAGAGGATGATCTGCGCACCCATATCTATCAGTTTATCAACAAAAAACAGGCGACTTTCAAACATTTTCTGGTGGATAAGAACGCTACCTGTGGCCTGTGTAGCTACCACGAGAATGACACTCAACAGGTCGGGTGTCAGCCCCGGCCATGGGGCGTCGGAAACCGTCATGATAGAGCCATCCAAATAAGTTTCTATCTGATAATGATCTTGCGCGGGTACATATATATCATCTTCCCGCTTTTCGAACTGGATACCTAACCGGCGGAACGCATCGGGGATGACGCCAAGATTATCATACCCTGTATGCTTGATAGTAAGTTCCGAGCCTGTCATGGCAGCCAAACCGATGAAGCTACCAATTTCTATCATATCGGGAAGGGCGGTATGCGTCGTACCATGTAACTCGTGTACTCCCTCGATGGTAAGCAGGTTGGAGCCGATGCCTGAAATCCGGGCGCCCATATTGTTAAGCATTTTTGACAACTGTTGGATATAGGGTTCACAAGCTGCATTATAAATGGTTGTTATACCTTCGGTTAATACGGCTGTCATGATGATATTGGCTGTTCCGGTCAAAGAGGCTTCGTCTAAGAGAATATAATCACCTTTTAATTTGGAAGCCGTTATTTCATAGATACGACGGTTGCTGTCATAGTCGAATTTCGCTCCCAGTTTTTGCAGACCTGTCAGATGGGTATCTATCCTGCGTCGTCCGATATTGTCGCCTCCTATCTGTGGAAGAACCGCTCTTCCGAAACGTCCGAGCATCGGGCCGATAAGCAGGACGGAGCCTCGCAGTGATGCGGCTTTACTGGCATAATCATCTGAATAAAGATAATCGATGTCTATTTCGTCGGCCTGAAATGAATAGGATTCATCGGACAATCGTTTTGTCTTGACGCCCAGATGCTGCAACAAATAGATAAGGTTGCGGATATCGAGTATATCGGGAACATTATGCACCTCGACAGTTCCGGAGGTAAGCAAGGAGGCACAGATGATTTGCAAAGCCTCATTTTTAGCGCCTTGTGGATAAATATCGCCAAATAGCGAGTGTCCTCCTTCAATGATAAAAGAACTCATTACCCTTTGTGTGCATGTTTTTTCTTGTTCTTTTTACCCGTAGGCCGCGGAGGAGCTTCAATTATCTCCACTATATCGGCAAGCTTAATCGTATTCTCATAACGAATGATTCGCCCTTCCGATATATCGGCCAAGTCTTTGAGGATTTTCCAATTATCGACAGAATCTTTATTCCATTGCAGGTATGATTTTTTCATCTGATTGGCTATTAGTCGAATAAGCTCTTCTTTGGCTTCTCCTTCTTCCATTTCTGACGCCTTGGAAATCATGTGGTCTAATATTTCACCGTAATGCCGGTAAATAATCTCTGAATCATGATAGGGAATTTGAGGCGGATGCTTTTCAAGTTGCTCTTTCCTGATAATCTCATAAGGATAATCAACGTCTAATTTGAAATCCGCCATGATTGCTAAATGATCCCATAGGATATGTTTGAAATCATTCACATCGCGCAAATGGGGAAACATATTGCCCATAATGCTGATTATCGTGTCAGCGCATTTGTTTCGTTCATCCCTGTCCGTCAACGTAAGGCAGTGGTCTACCATGTTTTGAATGTTACGTCCGTATTCCGGTAAGGATAGGCGTTTGGCTTTTGTATTATACTCCATATTTTTAATTAAGAATTAAGAATTAAGAATTACGGTTTTACAGACTTCCATCTTCCGGTTTCTTTAAAAGTATCTCATCTATCACTCTTACAAATGATTCGCGAGGCATGGCTCCCATAGCCGATAACGGATCACCTTCCGCCGGAATGAAGAAGTAAGTAGGGATGGATTGTATTCCGAAAGTCCTGGCTAATTCTCTCTCTCTATCCGTGTTTATTTTGTAAATAATGATTTTATCTTCATATTCTTTTGCCAGTTCTTTCAGTATAGGCTCCACTTTTTTGCATGGGCCGCACCAATCCGCATAAAAATCAATTATGCAAGGCAGATTGCCTTCATAGATGAAGGAATCTCTATTTACCTCGTAATTAAATACCTTTTCAAGGAAGTCTTTTTTGGTTAAAACGACGACTTCACCAAATGTCTTTTCAATTTCTTTGACTTCGGCGGTGATATTTTCATCCTCACTGATATTGACGGTAATATTTTCATCCTCACCGATTTCGGCGGTAATATTTTCTTCAATATTAGTACTGACGGATGTATTTACTTTATAGTTTTTGCAGGATTGGGCAAACAAAAACAGTACAGTTATTGTCACTGTAGCGAATAAAAATGCATATTTTAGAGTTCTCATTACGATAAATTATTAAAATTAGGCTACAAAGATAACGCTTTTTATTGAAAGTTGAAAATTGAAGGCTGAAATTTGCATAAGCCGGCAAATCGGGTTAGTTTTGCGCCTTTGAAATCAACTATACCAACTATGAAAATGACGGAATCATTACGAAAATTCATTCGGGATCATGCGGAAGATGATCCGTCGGAACTTCTTTTGAACGTTTCCCGTTATCAGGATGTGGATATAAAGACGTCTGTCATACAAATAAAAGCGAGGAAACAGATAAAAGATAAGTTGCCGGAATGGTACAAGGATGATCGTTTGTTTTTTCCTTCAACGTTGGCTGCCGAACAATGTTCGTCAGAAATTACTGCTTTATACAAAAAACGATTGTTGCATCAAAACGATTGGCTTTGTGATCTGACGGGAGGATTGGGGGTTGATTCATTCTATTTAGCTCAAAAAATCAGGCATGTAACCTACATTGAGAAAAATAAGGTTTGTTGCGATACGGCCCAAGCGAATTTTAGTACGCTCGGAGCGACTAATATTCATGTAATCAATGAAGATGCCATTGCTTTTTTGAAAAACAAAGATGAATACATTGCCGGTATTAACACATTCTATATAGATCCGGCACGCCGTGGAACGGGTAACAAACGGCTGTATGCCATAAGCGACTGCGAACCTGATTTAAAAGAAATAATTGATTTGTTACCAACGTATTACAAACTTATAATAAAACTTTCGCCGATGTTAGACATCACAAAAGCCTTGAAACAAATCCCCTCGGTTCGTGAAGTTCATATCCTATCGGTAAAAAACGAATGTAAAGAACTTTTATTTGTTGTCGAAAGCAATCCTTGTAATAATACACCTAAAGCTGATCCGGTAATTTTTTGTATCAATTATCAGGGTAATAACGTAGAACAATCGTTTTGTTTTCGTTTATCAGACGAACGGGTTGTAGTTGCGCCAATGGCGAATAACGACTATTGTACGGTGGACAGGGCAAGACTTTCGGTCGATGCTGTAATTGCGCCAAAGGCGGAGCATTTTTTGTATGAACCTAACGCTTCCATATTAAAAGCTGGCGCATATAAATCGGTTGCTTGGCGTTATGGAGTGGAAAAAATTCATACAAACAGCCATCTTTATACCTCTAAGGAACTTGTCATGACATTTCCCGGTCGGATTTTTGAGATAACGGAGGTATTCCCGTTCAACAACCGGATATGCAAAACAATAAGTTCAGTTATCCCACAGGCCAATATTACCGTTCGTAATTTCCCGCTTACGGTCGATGAAGTACGAAAACGAACCCGCATAAACGATGGCGGAGATGTATATTTGTTTGCTACGACCTTACCTGACAACAAAAAAGCGTTGATAAAATGCCATAAGGTTGCGCCATTTTGATAGTCAGTTTGCGATCGGAGGGTATGTTAATTCTTCCATCCGACATCCGATTTCTCTTCCTGCAATAGCGATGGCTAACAGCGCAATGCGGCGGTTGTTTCCGGCATAACCTTCGTAATACCTGCGAGCATGGATTTGTTCAAACGCTTCTTTCAAAAGCGATTCAAGCGACCCTTTTTCGGAATGTTTCACCTCTGCTATCACAACCCGTTCTTCCCATGTCCACACAGCGTCGATACGGCCGATAGAGGTTGATATTTCTCCCAAAACATTGAATCCAAGCATATTGAGCCAGAGCAATAGCAAGGAATGGTAATAGGCGTCGCACGGAATATGCAACTGATAGGGAATACGGGCGAACATGACCTGCATATTCCGTTGAAAAGCCGACACATCACCATCGAACATCTGCTGCAGCATATAATCGCGCAGTTCGGTTGTGTCCGATACCGGACATCCGACATAACTGCTTACCAAATGCTGCATCAGGGATTGACGGACTTCTTCGTTAGGTATGCCTAAAGTATATTGCAACTGTTGTCCAAACCTACTCTTAGCTACGCTTTTAATCGTCAGGTATCCCGTCTGAAACAGCAGTAATTTTGTGCTAATCGAATCGGGTTCAAAATTGTCGAACCCGTCAGAAGATATTTGCACAGGCTCTAACAGGTATTTTACATCATTGCGCTTTTTAATTTGATTTATCAGGAAGGTTGGCGTACCTGACGAAAACCAGTGGGTGGTCAATTCGTTGTTCCTGAACATCAAAAGGGTGGAAAACGGGTTATAAACGGTCGTTATCCCGTCCCATGAATAACCGTTGTACCAATGACGGATAGATTCAATGATTTCGTTGTCCGTTACTTGAGATTCCCGGGCGAAATTATGGATATATTCCTTAAAATTCTCTTCCAATTCACCCTGTGTGTAACCACAAATAGTAGCATATTGTTTAACTTTGGTAATGTCGTTGGGACTGTTCATGCCGGAGAAAATAGACACTTTGGCGAATTTGGAAACACCCGTGATGAAAACGAACCTTAAATATCCGTCTGTACCTTTAAGCACTTTATAAAACGATTGCAAAAAAATACGCGCCAACGCTAATTCCTCCGGATTGTCCAAGGCATCCAACAGGGGCATATCGTATTCGTCAACCAATACAACTACCTGACAACCTGTTTTTTTGTACAAACGTTCAATTAATTCGTCAAAACGGCTGGATGCATATTTTTGCATAAGTGAAATCCCATACGATGAGGCTATTCTATCAAGAAATATGCACATCTCGCTCTCCATTGCCTCTGCCTTGGCATGATATATGCGATTCCAATCGATGGTAATAACCGGATATTGCTTTGTCCAATCGTATTGATCATAAATATACAATCCTTCAAACAATGGTTTGTTACCTTTGAAAAGTTCTTCAAGGGTACTGACAAGCAAAGACTTGCCGAACCTGCGAGGCCGCGACAGGAAATAAATATCTCCTGAGGATATCAAACGAAGGATTTCCTTTGTCTTATCGACATACAAACATCCTTTTTTACGCAACTTTTCAAATGACTGTATTCCTACGGGTAATTCTTTCATACATTTTTTTGGCAAAGTTACGGTTTTTCATTGAAAAATGAAAAATCTAAAATTAATTATTTGTTTTTTGTTTTTTATAGAAGGAAGACTTGCATTGTCATCATTTATCTTTGATAATGAGTGCGCGGTCAATGTAAATGGCTTTGACTTCTTCGCGTTTGGGCGGAGTGATCCGGATATACATGGATTCGGTTAGCGGAATCTGTTCGAATACTATCTTTTGATATTCAGAGCCGGCAATTTCTGAAACGTCAAGATCCTTTTGCGCCACCATTTTACGTTCTGTCTGGTCGTAGACGCCGCATGAAATAGCCGGGCCATGATTGACAGTCGCATCGCAACGGGCGTAAATGACTATTTTTATTGTAGCGCCGGCGTCGGCATCCTCAAACAACGTTGCGGCATTGAGGGGAATGGTAATCTGATTCGATTGTCTTCCCTGCTTCATCACGGCGCGACCATCGGATGCTGCCGAATCATCAACAACAAAAACCACTTCAAGCCAGTTGTTATAGCGGAAATCATAATCCTGAATAACTCTCAAAGAATTTGCATCCAGGTTTCTAAATTCATCCGGAACGGGCGCCGGTTTTCCGAAACGGCGAAACATGCCATCTTTATAGTCGGCGAATGTCTGAGGTGTGTCGTATTCGCGATATGAGGCGACCTGATTCTTCTCACAAATCGCGAAGAAATGCCGGCAGGCTTCTTCAGGATTGGCGGGACCAAGGAATTCAACCCCTTGTTTTTCTGCATATTGTTTGAATTTATTATAACCTTTGAGCCAGACATGTTCCAATGGCAAACGTTCCCTTAGCAAACGCTGTACAAACGCCGATTCCTTACCGCTTTCTTTTTCAGCGGCGTCAATCGCCCGGTCGAAAAGCGCTGTCGCTTTGCAGAGCGTTTCGTAGTCAAGCCAATCGTCGGTGTTCTCCCGGAAACAGCCGATGTGCTTGCCGGTCGATTCCGCCTTGTTCAGCAGCACGTCAAAATATTCCAAAAGAAACGGCGTCGCCTTTTTTCCGTAATATCCGTTGAGAAATTCCTGGGTCAGTTTCTTTTCGTCAAGCGTCGGGTCCCACATCAGGTGTGAAATCACCCAGTTGCGCAACCTGACGAAATCGCCTGCCGCGCTTTCAAAATCTCCCTGCTCGAACAGTCCGATGGTTCCATGCTCAGCAAAAAACCTGATATTCGGCGCAAGAACACGAAGGTTCGGATGCGGCAAGATATATGAAGAGAAATTCGTCACATAATCCCAAACAAAAAGTTGATCGGCGATTTGGCTCCATCCTGTCATATCGTCATAAAGCGATTTGTTTTGCTCGCCGGTCAATGGTTGGACAAAGGAACACTCGATGGTGCATAACCGGACGATGACGTTTTTACGCGGTTTGACAACTTTCGGCGGCTTACGGGTATACTGGTAAGCGAGTGTTTCGACAAATACTTCCGGAAATTCCTTCTCTATATCCTCGGCCACCGTGTTGACAAACCGGATCAAAAGCCCGGATTGAGCGCCTTCTTCTTCAGCGATTTTGCTGCATTTCTCGCAGGTGCAGTATCCTTGCCAATCGTTTTGACTGATAGAGATAAATGTCGATCCCGGATTCTCAAGGAGCGCTTCCAAAGCATTTTTTGTCAACTCTTTTCGCATTTCGTCGTTTGTAAGACAAAGTTGTGCGCGTTCGTGCCGGCGTACGCCGTCGATCTCACTGAACCATTCCGGATGGTAGGAAAAGTATTTTTCGGGTGGTATCAGTGGGAAAAACGAGTGGACGAAATACGTGAATCGATGATAATCACCGTATTCCGGTGCTATGTCTGCAGTTGAGCCATTGCATTTCATACGCGTTGAGAATACGGGCTCGCGTGCATCCCGGTAATAGGCAGACCGATAAATCATTTTTGGCGCGTAGGAAATGTTTAGCGGTTTCAATCTGAAAGTCTTGTAGGTTGGAATCGTTTGCTCCGTCGATGTCCACCAACGGACGCCGAGTATGTCTTCAAGAAATGTGTATACGGCATAAAGGGTACCACGCTGTTTGTGGCCTGTCAGCAGGAGCTTGTTCCCTTTCAGATGGATTTCTATGCCGTCGTAAGGAAGCTGCTCCGGATCGATTTCGGGGAAGAGCTTCTTTGCGCGCGCCGAATTGCCGACCAGAATTTGCGGCGCGTCTTCCGGCGCGTCTTTCTCCGAAGTTATGGTCCAATTGATGTTAGTGATAGCATCAAGATACGTTTTCAGCTCTTTCGCGGCTGTTTGCTCCACCGGTAGAGGCGTGTCGGATACCACGATTTTGAAATCGGTTTTGCCCTTTTCGACGAGCGACGGCGTACATGCCGTGAATAAAAATGAACAATAAACAATGAACAATGAACAAAGAAATGATTTTTTCATGATGGTATGGGTGTAGAATTATTCTATTGTCAACAGGATGCCACATCCGGGGGCTAACCATTTTTGTTCGCCTGCAAAGGCAACCCGACCCTGGTAAAACTGACTTTCGAGCATGACACGACCATTTTCCTTGAATTGAATATCAAAGGAGACGGAAGATTGCATACTTTTGTTGACGACTAATGCATACGGTTTTCCCTCATTATCAACAAATTCGCCTATTAACATGGAATCGCCCTTGACCGTTTCGACGAGTTTGGAAGCATAAAATTATTAACTCAAGATTTATTAAAATAGTTGACTGTAAGCGGGAAAATCAAAAAAGTACCACTTACGGGCGCAAAATTAAGTATTTTAGATGAATCAGGCAAAATTATTTCTTGCTATTTGAGAAACAATATGTATCTTTGCAACCAGAATTCCCTCCAAGAAGTCATACAATCTAACCGCAAGGAACGCAAAGGTTTTTCGCAAAGAACGCAATTGATTGGAAGTAAAGCATATATACTTTGCGAACTTTGCGACTTCTTTGCGGTAAAAAATAAATTCAAAAAATATGCAATACAAGAAGAAACTCATCGAAGTAGCGTTGCCGCTCGAAGCGATTAACAAAGAGGCAGCCCGTGAGAAGTCCATACGCCATGGGCATCCCTCCACACTGCACTTGTGGTGGGCACGACGTCCTTTGGCGGCGGCACGCGCCGTTATCTGGGCTTCGTTAGTAGACGACCCGTCGAGCCTGCCGGAGCAGTTCCCGACCGATGAAGCGCAGAACGCTGAACGCGAACGACTTTTCAAGATACTATCGGACCTCGTAAAGTGGGAGAACACCAACAATCAAGCCGTACTTGAAGCGGCAAAAGCCGAGATAATGAAATCCACCAACGGCAACCCACCCCCGCTGTTAGACCCTTTTGCCGGTGGAGGCGCTATACCACTCGAAGCGCAACGATTAGGATTAGAAGCCCACGCCAGCGACCTGAACCCCGTTGCCGTCATGATCAACAAGGCGATGATAGAAATACCCCCCAAATTTTCAGGACAGCCCCCGGTGAACCCCGAAGCGCGAAAAGAAACCGGCTACTCTGGCGAATGGAACGGCGCTCAGGGACTTGCCGAAGATGTACGCTATTATGGCGAGTGGATGAAAAAGAAAGCCTTCGAAAAAATCGGCCATCTATACCCCCCAATAAAAGACGACAACGGAAAAGAACGCACCGTAATCGCCTGGATATGGGCGCGTACCGTCAAATGTCCCAACCCCGCATGCGGATGCGAAATGCCCTTAGCCGGTAGCTTCGAACTATCCAAAAAACCCGGCAAAGAAGCCTGTATTTATCCAGTTGTAAGAGAGAAAGTGGTTCATTATGAGGTAAGAAAAGGCAAAGATGCACCAAAAGGGACTGTAGGTCGCAGTGGTGCAATATGTATTTGTTGTGGTGATCCAGTTGAATTTTCATACATAAGAGAAGAAGGAAAACAAAATAGTATGGGTACTAGATTGATGGCTATTGTTGCTGAGGGTAAAAATGAACGCATTTATTACCAGCCAAATGCTTCACATGAAGATATTGCGTGTTGTGGCGTGATAGATAATGTTCCTGACGGTGATTTACCTAAACAGGCTCTGGGATTCCGTATACAAGCGTATGGAATGAAGAAATTTAGAGATTTATTTTCCAACCGCCAACTCAATGCGCTGACCACATTCAGCGACCTTGTTGCCGAAGCGCAAGCGGAAGTTAAACGGGATGGCGGTAGCGCTGATTATTCAAACGCATTAGCCGTTTATTTAGCTTTCATAATTGATAAAATCGCCATGAATCACAACGCCCTTTGTTCCTGGCATAATACAGGGGAAAAAATACAAACTGTATTTGCACGACAGGCTATCCCGATGGTATGGGATTTTACTGAAGCGAATCCTTTCAGTAATTCAACCGGATGTTGGGATAACATGGTTGAATGGGTGGTGAAAACAATTGCTAATCTGCCGGATGGTAAATTAGGCTTCGTAACACAAAATGATGCTCAAACAAATGATGGTTTACTTAATTCAATGGTTTCGACCGACCCGCCCTATTATGATAATATTGGATATGCGGATTTGTCCGATTTCTTTTATATATGGTTGCGTCAAAATCTTAAAATGCTTTACCCCGAATTATTTCGAACGATGCTTGTTCCAAAATCAGATGAACTTGTAGCCACTCCGTATCGTTTTTCGGGCGGCCGTGCTGAAGCGCGTCAGTTTTTTGAAAAAGGAATGTTGCAGACTTTCAAACAGATAAATACATTCGTTCATTTTGATGTCCCGACAACGGTTTACTATGCTTATAAGCAAAGTGAAGATGATACAGATGCTAAAACATCTTCAACTGGATGGGAAACAATGCTTTCCGCAATTATTCAATCTGACTTTGCAATCACAGGCACATGGCCTGTTCGCACAGAAATGGAAAGTCGCTCACTTGGAAGAGTTGGAACCAACGCCCTCGCCTCTTCTATCGTTTTAGTATGTCGCAAGCGTCCTGCCGATGCGCCCATCTGTTCGCGTCACGACTTTGTCTATGCCCTGAAGCACGAACTCAAACCTGCGCTTCAAAAACTGCAAATGTCAAACATCGCACCGGTCGACTTGGCTCAGTCTTCCATCGGGCCGGGTATGGGCGTTTACTCGCGTTTCTCGAAAGTGATAGAAGCGGACGGTACGCCGATGGGCGTCCGTGCGGCGCTGCAAATCATCAATCAGGAATTAGACATCTATTTCTCGGAACAGGACGATGAGCTCGACCGCGACAGCCGGTTCTGTATCGACCTTTATCTACAAAGAGCTTTCAACGACTTGAAGTTCGGCGAGGCGGATGTACTGGCGCGGGCAAAGAACACCTCTGTCGAGAAATTGGCAGCCTGCGGCGTCCTCTATGCACAGAAAGGAACGGTACGACTATTTACAAGGGAGGAGATACCCGAAAAGGCTAACAAAGAAGTTATCTGGCTCTTTACGCAACAACTCACACGCGCCATGGAAAAAGAGGGCGTGACGGGCACTGCCAAGATGATCAGCAACATCTTCACGTCTGAACCCGAACAAGCCAAGACACTCGCATACAGGCTGTTTACTATTGCCGAGCGAAAAGGATGGGCGCAAGAAGCCTTCGCTTACAACTCGCTTGTCATCGCATGGCCCGACGTACAGACAAAAGCAGCCGACCTGCAATCGCAGACACGCAAACCAAAACAGGCAGATTTATTTTATTAACCTGGTTACGCGGTCGTCCTGTCCGCAATTGATTGGAAATAAAACATATATATACTTTGCGAACCTTGCGTCTTCTTTGCGCACTTTGCGGTAAAAATACTTTTCGGAGTGGACTCAAGTTGATTTTATGTCAGTTCCTCCGTCCCCCTGACATAAGTTCCTCCGTCCCCCTGACATAAAAATATTACCTTACTGTGACATTATAAACATAATCATTCAGCACAATACCTTCTTTTGGGGCGTTTCGGGGACTGACTCTAATATCTTCAGGGACGACTTTCCGCCCGTTGATCACTACATTTTCAATCAGCACATTTTTGATGGCGTGGTCGGCGTCGTATCCCAGAAATTCAAATTCTTTGTGGAGCGGATACCCTGAGTTATTGACTGTAATGTTCCTGAATACCACATCTTCAATATGACCGCGTATGGAATCGGTTGTCCAGATAGCTGTGTTTATCCACAGCGAAGCAAATCGGACAGATTCCTCAATACGGATATTTTCAAATCTTACATTTTTTATTAAAGCCTTATCCGTGTGATAAATACGCAGCGTCCATTCACGACCCAGGTCGCCGATGATATCGCAGTCTTCGAACAAAACATCCTCTACTTTCCGGGTTAGTTCCGCTCCGATACTCAACGCATGGGCGCACATGTTATAAAGCACACATTTGCGGACATGAATACGTTCAGCGTCCTGATTGGAACCACGCAAGGTTTTGACCACAACAAGGTCGTCCCATGTACGCAGGAAACTGTTCTCTATCAATACATCCATGCTCGAATTGACATCTATTCCATCGGAATTGGCGCGATGCCCAAAGAGTTTTAGATTGTCGATATGGACATTATTACAATCACGTAAAGAAACAGTCCATGTGCTGGAATTGCACAACACGACACCCTCTAACTTAAATCCGTCAACGGTGACGCTCATCGTCTGGCGACCCTGCATACGCGGCACCCGTCCCTGGTCGAAAATTCCGCGTCCGCGAAAAGAGATATTCTTACCCCTAAGTATGAAAGAGGCGCCTCTGCGTTCCGTTTCCGATAAGACGCCCCTGACGACAGCGCCCCCTGCTATGTACACCGTTTGGTTGTCGCTTACAGATACAGAGGTGACTTCATGGATGCCGGGGCCAAAATAAATCACATTCGGATCATCAGGATCGGGAATATCGGTTTCTTCGGGATTCGCAAACAAGTGTAACGAACGTATGTGATCGCCATTAACCTCGACAGTAATATGCTGAGGCTTGTCCACATCAAACGAGACGGTTTTCCCTTTTATGGAGGGTATGATACCGAATGAGGTGGGAAGTAACTTTGCGGTATAGATCGGCTCTTCTACGGTAACAGTCACTTTCACCGGTCCTTTTTTCATGTCAAAAGAAGCAAAACCGGTAATATCATAAGCCAGGTCCGATTCTTCAGGAATACCTGCTCTATGGCGTCCCTGCTGGTCTTCCGTATTTATTCTGGCATTGTATACCGGAACATCAATCCCGTTTACCGATACTTTAAATTTTGTGCTCAACGCTTCCCCCTCAGGCGACGGGTAAACGATCACATCACTTTTGGAATATTTACATGAAGCGAGTAAAAAGCATAACGGGCATACTAATAAAAATAATTTTTTCATATCATATCGTTTTAAAAGTTAATCAATTATTCTGCAAACCGGTAAAAACTGTTCCTTCCAAGTTTGACTTCATTTTTGGATGTGCCCTCCAGTATGATTTCCTTACCTAATACATCTCCTTCAACCGTATTATCCGCCACGGTAATTTTTTTGCAGTTTTCGAATGTCAGTCCGGCTTTCCTTTTGTGAAACGGCTCGAATTGCCGGCTGCGGATGAGTTTGTTTCCCGAAAATGTAAGTCCTTCGACCGAGAGGGCGTACAGGACAGGATAATCGAATGTATGAAATTCATTATCAACGATCCGGATGTTTTGATGAAAGGGGGTCTTGGGGTCAGGTTTGGGTATTTCGGGGAAAATGCTGATGATACCCTCGCAAAACTGGTACATGGAGGTCATACAGGGCGCCCGGAAGATGTTTTTTGTGATCAGCACGTCTTTCACAGCGCCTGTCTCATACCAATAGTTGGCATCGCCGGCGATGAGAATAGCCGCACCGCTTGATTCAAAGATATTGTTTTCAACGATCACCTTGCCGGGGGTGGAAATAAGAATCCCCCGCGCCCTGCAACTTTTAAAATGCGAATCTTTTATATGCACATTACAAGTCCAGGTAAGGTTTTCCAAGGCATTACCGGTTATCACACGCGTAGGAACAGCCTGCCGGAAAGAGACCTCGAAAACCTCGTCGTCAATTTTCCGGAACTCATTTACAATGCTGGTCGCCACGGTCAGCATGGAATTATTTTCAATAAATCCTACTGTATCGCCCGGTCGCGCCCAGTGCAGTCCTACCGTTTGATGGTGCATAAATTTGCAGCGCAACGTGAAATCATCCACCCGTTCCATCACCCGCACTGATGTGCCATGTACATTGATCGGATCGTCCATCAGTGCATGGAAAACACAGTTCTCCACCACGACATCCCCTTTGCAGTTTGAGTAGTGGAACCCATCGTCATGCCCGGCGAGTATCCGCCCTTTTTGGGCGTTAGGGATGCAACGGACATTACGGAAGGTCAGGTTTTCGGCATATTGTGACAGTACGCCCAATCCCGCACAGTGGTACATATCCGTATTCTCAATGATAACGTTCTTGCTGTCAATGATAAAGATACCTGCATGGTCGCGGGCGCTGTGACGCAACACCAACCAGTTGCCGACAGCCGGTTTCCGGCTGAATGAATGGTTCAGGCGCACAGTTCCGGGCGACAGTTCCACAGCGCGGTAGTTTTGCCAGCCGGCGCCGAGACATTGTGAATCGCCTGTTTGCGGTGCGACAAGAAGGGTTCCCTTTTCGAACTCCATAGCTCCGTTCCAACGGCTTTTCCAACCCTCGCCAACAAACGTCAATTTATCGTTTTCGATGAGATAGGGCGATTCGAGGACATTGATTTTGACGTCTATATATTCGTCGGTAACGGAAAGAATGGTCGCTTGCGCCGTCAGCGGAATATCCCAGTCTATCGTCAGGTTTCGGAGGGTGATATTACTGCTGTTGTCTACTGTAAAGGGTTGCATCCGGTCGTGGAACACGAAATCGGAACCGTTGCCCTCAATCGTCAACCCATTCATCGCGTCGACTAAGATAGCCAACCGTTTGGGATTAATATCGGTTGTATTCGATTCATAGTAAACCCGTTCAATACAATGGTGCGGCCAGAAGTCGTACCTCCCTTTCTGAAAAATAAAGACAGGATTACTCGCTTCACGACAAGCATCCAGCGCCTTTTGCACGTATGGAACGGCATTTTCGCGCGTATCGGGTTGTAACCCGAAATCCGAAACCCTGATCGTATCGAGCCGGGGTGTCTGAGCAAAAACAGAAAAAATCCCGGACATCATTACAAACACCCAAGAAGCAATTTGATTTTTCATAGTTTGAATTATTAGTTCGATTGATAAATTCTACAAAAAAGTAAAAACAGTGCAAAAATAGTCTTTTTGCATCAGGAATAAAAAATTACTTGAAGTTGATGAGGATTGAGACGCTAAAACACCTCCAATCGTTTTTCAATTGAGTCTTGAATAAATGAATTAATGCTTGTCCCGTGACTTTCTGCATAGATGGCGATCCTGCTGTGCATTTCGGACGGTATACGAATGTCTAGAACGCCATCATAACCCGTACTTGGTTTTATTCCATTTCTTTGACAATAAGCCAAATAAGTATCAACAGCATCTTTAAAATCGTTATACAGTTCAGTGGCGGTATTCCCTTCATAGCTGATTAAGTTGTTTGGCATACACAATACCATTCCGAACAAACAATCATCCTCTTTGCTGTATTCTATACTGCCGTAATATCCCTTGTATTCTAATTTGTTCATATTTTTTTTATCACAATTTCTCCGCTGTCGCCCATAAATTGCTTTGGGATAATTCAATTGCCTTGTTCAAGTCATCCTTTGCTTTTTGCAATTCTCCCAATCCTTTGTATCCCAAGCCCCGCATGGTATAGAGGCGCGACAGTCTGTCGTTGTCGGCTTCGCCTCTGCCAAAGATAACGCCTACTTCCGAACTCTCAGACCGCTGCAACTGCCTGTCGGCTTCTGCGATTAAGGAGTTAAAAATTTTCGCAGCCTGTTCCCCGTTTCCTAATTTATCATGGCTAAGTCCTTGGTAGTAGCTCATTACAGAGACAGTGCGGGGCGTTTCCTGAACCGATCTTTTGAAGGCGGCTGTTGCGGCGGCGCGATTTCGGAGCGCTTCGTTAGCGAGACCTATATAGTAGTCGACCTGCGCTTCTCTGTCGCCGGAACGGTCGTTGCCGGCTTCTTCCCTATCGACCCGCGCGGCGGTGAAGTACTGAAGGGCTTTCTGATAGTCGTTCTTGTCAAAATATTGTTTCCCTAATATCAGGTTCGCATTGATCTTCACCGTTCTGGAGCGCGATTCACCTTCGCGGTAACCGAGGTACATTCCTCCCAGTTGTTCAACCGCTTTTTCAGCCTGACCGTCTAAGAGCAGATATTCGAGATAAGGCATGGAAGCGTCGTCACGCTGCATCACAACTGCTATGTCGGCTTCATTGAAAAGTTTTAACCGCGCTGTTATGGGCGTATTGTTACGCTCATAAAGCCTGCTTATCTCGGAATAATAAATGCCTTCATTTTTATTGAGGGATATGGCTTTTTCGTAATAGGAGATCGCCTTTGGAATATCTTCATAATGATAATTATAACCCCATCCGAGGTTCCTGTAAGCTATGGCGAAATCGGGATTGAGCCGTACCGCTTTTTCCCAGTTACCGATAGCGACCTCAGGTCGTTTTTCGAACAAAATGTTTCCGATATAATAATAAGCGTTGGCATCTGTCGGGTTATATCTTAATGCGGTATTCAGCACATCAAGCGAGCCGAGCCGGTAGGGGAAGATATAATCTACGGATTGCCCAGCGGCCGTTTTGAAATAACTCAAAGCCTGGGCCTTGTCGCCTTTTTTCTCTGCAATATAGCCCAGATAGTAATTAAAAAACGGATTATTCCCCTTGAAACGTTTGAACACCTCTTCGGCTTCAGCCAGTAATCCGTTATTCAGATAACCGATAGCAAGCGAAAGATAATTTTCATCATGGTTTCTCATCTCCTTGTTGAGCGCAGCAAGCAGGCTATTAGCCTTTTGGGTATCGCCCGATTCTTTTGCGATGAGATAATATTCATTTCTGATTCTGAAATCAAGCGGGTCTTTGCCTGCTATGGCGTTCAATGTGGTAAGCGCTCCGGTAAAATCACCCAATTTCCGTTGCAGGGACGCCTTTAGCGTTACAGCGCTGTTATTTCGGGTATTTGTCGACAGGGATTCGTCGATCTGATTCAACGCTTTTGGGAAATCATTTTTCGCAGCCGACAGTTCGGCCAATTGATAGTAAGCTGCCGAATGAAAGGCATAGTCCCATGTGGCACGGTACAGTATATCTTCCGCTTCGGAACATATTCCCAGACTTCTTAAGGTTAACCCCTGCAAGTATAAAGCCTCACAATCGGAGGGTTTGGTATAATCTTTTGTTAATCGTTTAATTGCCGTGGTTAGATGTCTCCTGGCTAAGATATAATCGCCGTTTTTCAGATAGAGGTTACCTGCTGCGGTATTGGCGCGGATATCATCGGGGTCTTTGGATAGCGCCGCCTTGTAATAATCCATCGGATCATATCTCGGCGCATAAAACTGTTCAATTCTTTTTCCTGTCAGATACAGTTCTTCGATGGATTCAATCTTGTCCACATCGGGATACCCTTGCCAGTCTTCCGGAAGTTTAACATCCGGCTGGACGATGGGTTGGTACTCTACAAGCACCTCGCCTGTACTATTGATTAATTGGGTGTGCAGGTCGGTCATCTCATAAGCGCCCGTAAGCCGTATGGTCTCTGTAAATGGTTGGTCGGGCGCTATCGTGATGGTTTTCTCGTATACGATATTGTCCTTATTTTTAAGAAGCACCTTCGCATTATCTACTTTTCCGGTTGAATAATAACCCAGGAACACGTTAAACCTGTTTTTTTCATTTCGTTCTTCTAAGTTGACGGCTCCGTTCAGATTCGCAAATTTAAAGCCTCCGATGTCGCGCACGGGGTACCAGTACTGTTCCCATGTCTTCACTTCGTAAGGCCTAATCCAGCTATAATCCGGCTGGTTATCGCTAAAAGCACCTACCATTATTTCGACATAAGGCCCTGCATTTTCGGTAAGCGGCCCCTCTGTAGCCTGTCCGGCAGGACCTGATCCCCATTCCCATAATTTAGAGCCTTTTACGATATGATGGTCGCCGTGATGTATGGTACCGGCCTGTTTGCCGTGGTCGTATCCGCCCATAAAATCTTCCTGAAGGTCATGAATAAAGAATGAATTAGACTGAAGCACATTTTTCCACCAGCTGAGGTCGATGCCCGTAAAGTCTCTGTTCCCATATCTGCCGGTAGAGACAGGCCATTTCGAGAAGGTCGTTTTAGAATGGAACGTTACTACTTGCGCGCTCGGAGGGAAAACAGCCTGGTAGTCTTTATTCGTATGAGCGGCTACATTCGCCCAAAACAGGAAGGTGTGCGTAAAGGGAGACGAATTATGTATCCGTCCTTCTGCTTTAAAATAGGATTTGCCCGGGAAAACAGTGACCCCGATAGTCCACCGCATGCCGTGGCGCGGCTCATATTCTGCAACCCAGACAGTCTTGCTGCCATCTGCATTTTCCGTTGTCGTGTAGTCAAAAGGCAGAAACGTCGACGCCCTGTGGTGATGCAGGACGCACCATTCAATACCGCCTGAAACCCATGCGCCTGCCATCCCTACATTGGAAGGCCTTACAACATCGTTCTTGTAAATGAAGTTATAGTTGTTGGTCTTATCGGTTGCATGATACACCTTGCCTCCTATATCAGGCGTTACGCCTAACTCAATATACTCATTTTCAAGAAGAACGAACTTTTGCTCCTTCATTAATCGTTCATTGGTAAACTGGTCGTTCAGCTTCAGCGGATAATAATGTCTGGAAGCGCCCTGGTAGCCTTCGCCTCTGAAAAAATAGGGATTTTTATCAGGGGGACGCACAGTATAAGTAGGCATGGAAACTTGTTTTTCAGTCAGGATTACTTGCGACTGACTGTACCCGTTCAGAAAAAAACAGGCCCCTGCAATAACGGTAAAATAGAATTTTCTCATATTAATTTTATTCATAATTCATAAGTATTAGTAAAGGCGCAAAGATAAAACATTCTATTCAAACGCCCAAATTTTCCATTTATTTTTTATTTGTTATTTGCGTTTCTTTCGTTATAATATTAAGCCTGTGCTAAAGACTTGCACCTCATTGATTGCTACAATAATTCTATTTATAATAAAAAACCATTATCTTTGTACGATTTTTCGCACAAAATTTAAAAGTTATGTTAGTAGTCAGTACAAGCGAGTTTAGGGAAAAACAGAAAAGTTTTTTGGAAATTGCGGATAGCGGCAAACAGGTAGTAATAAGCCGGGGACAAAAACAGGCCTATCTTTTAATGCCAATCAATGAGGGCGATTTTTTGCTTTCGCCTGAAATTATAAAACGTTTGGAGAAATCACGCAAACAGTTCAGGGAAGGAAATGTTACAACTTGTCGCACAGCAGAAGAAATAATCAGCCATTTGGAATCATTATGAGATTTGAAGTAAAGTTTACCAAAGAGGCGGATATTATGATTGGGAAGTATAAAAAATCCAATCCAAATGCTTATAAGAAACTATCCGGGTTAATATTAGACCTTATAGAGAATCCACGGGAAGGGAAAGGACACCCGGAGCCGCTTATAAAAGGTCATTCGGTCACCTACTCGAGAAGGATATCAGGGAAAGACAGGCTTATATATGACATTTACGATGATGTGGAAGTTGTACTGATATTATCAGTAGAAGGGCATTACGGGGAAAAATGAATTCTAATAATCGGCATTTATTGCTACAATAATTCTATTTCGTTAATTATTTGGGATGTGGATTGAAGAGACAGGATGATGCGCTGGTAGTGGCGGATGTCTTCAAAGTTAAGTATACGGCCTTTGCGGTCTTTGAGCCACTTTTGGGCGGGTTGGTAGCCGCCGATTTGAAAATTCCAGGCTACATCCGGCACGTTGTCGAAAAACTGGGTGTCGTTGATGTAAACCTTACCGGTTATGTATTCGGGTTTTACTATTTCGTTGGAACCGGCGATGGGGAAAGCGGCTATTTCGCTATGGGGTTCTACTCCTTCCAATAAATGAAGGCGGCGTAACTTTTGGTCGGATTTTACGAGTGACCAAAATTTTTCGGCATTATCAGGGTAAGGGATGCGGGGAAAATCTATTTTGAGAAATTCCTTGTACCGTTCACGATAGGCGTGACAATGAAGTACCGCATAGATGTAATCCAAAATATCTATCGGAGAAAATGTATCAACGGCATCCTGCCGTTGCCCGAATTCTTCTTTTTCATCAGAAAAAGGAAGTCCTATAAGCTTGGAAATCTCGTCTACTATAGTACGATTTAGGTTGGGTATTCTTCCTTCGGATACAGGATAACCTCCAGGACCAAGGGAAACTTTGTGGTAAAGGTATAGTGGAAAAACATAGCCAGAACCAAGACGTCCTGCTGTTCCGGTTAAGTTAAACTCGACAATATGTTTTGATAAAAAAACATAACGCCAGTCGTTTACACATTGTCGTGATACGACTAATCCTATATTTTCACCTTTCAAGAAATGTTGCATTACATTTTTTCGAGGCATACAATGGAATCCCTTTGAATTTCCGGTGTAATATGTATTGAGTTATTTGATCGGATAAAGGGGGCATGCGTATTCAATTTAAATGAAAGGGAACATATTTTATTCTGATCTTAACAGCCATTTCCATACGGGGATTACTTCGATTGTTTTTCCGCGTACTTCTATCTGTTGCTCTGTTTCTCTTGTGATAATCAGCAATTTGTTACATTCTAACTGCTCAGCAATTTTCAGTAACGCTTTCACTTCCCGATCAAACGTGCCGTCATTGTTTTCGAGGTTATAACAGACCTGAATGGCTGTTGCAACCTCTGGGATATAAAAATCGACCTCAATACCCCGATTGTAAAAAAAAACGGCGTCATCACGGCCATAAATTCGCAATAAATTGATAGCTACAATATTCTCTAATAAGGAAGTGTTGCCATCTAATAAAAAAAGGTTCAGAATGCCGTTATCCGTATAATAATACTTGGGGGCGGTTTCTCTTTCAACCAATTTGCCGGCGATATTTTGAACGGGATTGATCAACCAGGCGTCTTTTGCATATTCAATATAGTTGATAATCGTTTGCGTTCCTACTTTTGCCCCGGTTGAGGATACGATATTAGCCATCCTTGTATACGACAAAGGTTGTTTTACGCTTTCAGCCAATTTCTTAAACAAAACGCGCAGGGCAAACGTATTATCAACCGCATGACGCACGGCAATATCGCCAAAGTAGATTTTCTGATATACGCTTGTCAGGTAATCTCGCTTGGCCGTGAGAACGGCGCCTTCGGGAAATCCGCCAAAATGGAAGTAATCATTAAATTTACGTAAGACTTCCGACCTTCCCTCTGTGGATAACAAGTGATTATCAGTAAAAGATATTCCGTTTGCCGTTAAGAACTCTTTGAATGAATAGGGGTAAACATCAACAGGAATATAACGCCCCCCTAATGTGGTTTGAATATCCCTGCTCAACATTTTCGCATTACTTCCCGTAATATAAACCCTGTGTTTGGTATCGGCCAAACGGCGGGCAAACTTTTCCCATCCCGGAATGTTTTGTATCTCATCCAAAAACAATACCGGTTTCTTGCCATACATCTCTAAATGAACTTCTAACAGCAAATTTAATTCTGCCGCAACCATCCCGGTCAACCGTTCATCTTCAAAATTTATGTAAAGTATCTCGTCCCAAGGCACTCCTTGCGCTTGTAGCTGTTGTATCCGCTGATAAAGCAGGTATGATTTCCCTGCCCGCCGGATACCTGCAAAAACATAATTTCCAAAGTCATCAAACGTAAATCCCCTTGGAATCACCTTATATTTAAGGACTTCTATCTGATTATCCGCTATTACCCTTTTCAACAAATATTTATCCATATTTTGTAGTCTTATTCTATTGAGACTACAAAAGTAGTCCAAATTTGTTTCATACTCAAAATAAAAATGAATATTTTTTGTTCTACGGAGAAAACAATCATTGCTGGCGAATGGAGCTGTATTTGAATTATCTGTTCACCGGAGGAGCGCCTATTCCCCATGTTTTGTTAGGTTGATCGCTCATCTGTAAAACCAATTCGCCTCCTTTCAAAAGTTCGGATGCAGGGAACCAGAAGGTTTTGAGTTCTTTGCCGTTGAGGGTAGCGTTTTGTACATATTTATTTTTTCGCGAAGCGTCTTTGGCCGTTATTGTAAATTTTTCGCCTCTGCCGTATCTTTTACCCAGGTCTATCACGACTTTTTCGTATAACGGGCTGGCGATTTCATAGATTGGGGTAGCATTACATCCGCCGTCAATCTGGAAAAGTCCCAGCGAAGCCATTACCAACCATGCGCTCATTTGTCCCTGGTCTTCGTCGCCTAAGTATGCGTTGGCAATACCGTATCCATAATAATTGTCAATAATGGAGCGGCTCCAACGTTGTGTGAGCCAGGGGTGATTCGCCCAGTTAAACAGAAACGCAAAATGCATCGATTGCTGGTTGCCCTGTACTACCGGATAATCCCAATACTGGTCGTTGGGCGCGTTGTACCTCCAAGGTTCGCTGGCCGCAAATCCCCAGTCTAACCGTTCTACAAATGCTTTTTCGCCCAATATTTCAATTAACGCCGGAACATCCTGAGGTACAAAGTAGCTTAATTGCCATGCGTTCCCTTCCACATATTGCCGGTTGGCGCCCGACCGGAAAGGATCAAAGTCTTCAATGAACCGCCCGTCGCTTGTGCGCAGGTGGGCGTATCCGTTTTGAGGATTCATCGCATTTTTCCACCAATATCCCCGATCGTTATAAATATTGTATAACTCATCCTTTCCCAGCGCTTTAGCAAACTGACCGACCGTCCAGTCGTCGAACGAATATTCGAGCGTATTGGAAAATCTTCCTGAATCGCTGGGTACATATTTATATTTCAGATAAGGTATCAAATCGCGATTCCCGGCAAAACCGTTGGCTACTGATGTTGCCGGCGTAGTTTGCATTTTCACCATCGCCTTCAATGCCAGGTCTGCATCAAAATCACGGATACCCATTTGGTATGCGCTGACTATTAAAGGGATTTCGTGTTCTGCAACCATCACCGGAATATATTTCATACCAGCGGGTCCTTTGGCCAACCATCCGTCGGCTTCGTACATGCCTAATTGCGAATGAACCCATCGGGACGACCATTCTGGCGTAACCAGATTCCAGAATTGGTTCAGATTCCAGAACGTGTTCCAGAAAGCGTCGCATCCCAGCGCTACATGTTCACTGTTAGCAAAACGCTGTACCTTACCCCCTGCCGACATCCATTCGCCATTGACGTCGCTCCACGTATTCCGGCAAAGCGAGCGATAAACATTCGTGTAGAAACGAAGTTTTTCCAACCGGTCATACGTCGTAATGTCGACCCGTGAAAAAATATCATTCCATACCGACTTCTGGTTTTCAACTACTGCCTGATAATTCCAATTGAACGGTTTTGTAATTTCCGTTTCTAAGTTTTCTGAGGCGTTCCGGATACTCACTAACGAAATGCCGGTTCGCACCTGAACCACTTTCGATTTTTTTGTATCAAATTCGACGTAAGCGCCTGCATCTCTGACCTTACTGGCTGCGATACTGCTTGACTGAATAATATTATCTTCGACCCATCCCCCCATATTTTTAATCGGTTGATCAAACTCAATCACGAAATGTACGGTGTATTCCTGATTAGCGTCTCTGCTCCAAACGCGGGGCGAGAGCTGATGACTGTACCCTTCAATTCGGTAATCGCTCACTTGGTCGATTTTAACATCAACCAAGCTGTAGTTATATTCCGATTCGATGTGCAGGTCTATCATCACGCGACCGTCGATGCTGTCAGGGAAAGTATATCGTTGGAATCCGCAGCGGGTAGTGGCGGTGATTTCCGCCAGGATGTCCGTATCCGTCATATACGCTTTGTAATAGCCAAGGGGCGCTTCTTCGGTCATTTTATCTATCCGTGAACGGTATCCGCCGTCCGGGTCGAACTGATCGCCTACCTGTGTTTGTAAAGAACCGTTTGTCGGCATCAATCCCAAACCGGCCATAGTCCATTCATGGATATGACTGAAGCAGCCAATTGATTCAAAAGTCGGTTGATACCCCGACTGCCATCCTCTATTTTGGTTGTCGGGACTTAACTTTACCATACTGAACGGCATCCAGGGGCCGGGCGCAATCATCCACCGCGAGTGCGCCGATCCTATTTTTGTGTCGACATAATCGGCAAATGTATTTACTTTCTGTGGACTGCGCAAAACCTCGCCTTTTGCGACCGACCGACCGTCAACCCGCACATTGTAACTACTTACTTTTTCAGCATTTACAGCCGGCATGGGCGTTTCAAACTGATAACGGGCTGTGTCGACAAACGATTCAAAAATCGTTATTCCGTCTAATTCAACACCTAAGAGCGGTCTCCCTTCGAGATGTTCTACATCCACTAAAAGGGGTTGAAAACGACTTCCTTCCTTAATTAACTCATAGTTACAAGGCTGAATATCTCTAATATACACTTTATCCGGTTTTTCCAACGTAACAGGGCGTGAAGCCTCTAAGCGGACGGCGTCAAAAAGAAGCCATGAGCCTTCCAAAACGGTAAGCATTATTTTATTTCCTCCTATGCGAAGGACGCCGGCGTGAACAGGGATCGTGATTGTTTGTCCCGTTTGGACGCTTGCCGTCCCGGTCAGCGACAGTGTATCTTGACCTTTCAATTCAAACTTTTCACTTTGTAAATCGTTGATCGTCACTTTAAGTAATGAGCGTTTAGGGCTTGAATCAAACACATCGATCACAAAATTGAACTGTGTATTCTCTTTCAGGTTTTTTATCCCGAAAAGAATATTTATCTCATGCGTCCTCCAGCCCGATGTCGACCAGGTACCACCCCATGTATCATCCGGGCCAGGGATGACATAAGGAAAGTCAGTCTCCGGGGTCGATTTCCCTATCAGATAGTAACGGTCTTCATATCCGAAATCATGTTCAAGAAATTTTTCATAATCGGAAGGTCCTAAAGCCAAATCAGTAGTGGCGTTGTCACTGGTTCCGATATTCCAAACCGTTTTTGGTTGTGTATTACAACTCACAAAAGCCAATACGCAAACGAAATAAGTCAATAGTCTTTTCATATTCACTACACCTTTTGTATTTATGTTCACTATGCAAACCATGTGCGTTTTCTGTTTTGCAAATTTTCCAGGGTGTCCAAACAAATATTAACATCATCGACCACCTGAAAGTCGAACATGCCGACACAAATAAAATCAGCGCCGTTTTCAAAAGCCCAATTGAAACCGTCCTTTGGATGTATAGCGCCGGCAGCCAACACTTTATAACCCATCACAGGCGTCTTGATGCGATTGATAAATGCAATGGTTTCATCGGGGAAGGGGCAAAACAGGTTATCGTGGTACTTGTTGTGGTCTTGACTGTACCTGCCTATTGTTTCAAATTTTATCCGGTTTTCACGGGGATGCGCCGACCAGTAATTATCGTGATGCAGGGTGCTCATATAATAGTCGGGTATGATGCCATTTTCTTCACAGATGAGGAACGAAT
>Ga0099364_10000688_pt1 | contig 57730 bp, 55 predicted proteins | sample TergutTh196P3_FD_73070 | JGI IMG/M metagenome (GOLD analysis project Ga0099364, IMG submission 73070) | Microcerotermes parvus P3 segment gut microbial communities from Pointe-Noire, Republic of the Congo - Th196 P3 | ecosystem: Host-associated > Arthropoda: Insects > Digestive system > Gut ... | reverse complement strand
CAGTCTATTTCCAGCCGGTTTTTCCAACCCAGTTTTTACGCATTTAATGTATCCATTGCCATGTTAACGGTATTTTCTCTTGCTGGTTTGTGCCTTATTTACTATTTTTTTGAAAAAACCCAGTCTCAGGAAATATTTTTTATCGTATTATTTATAATTTCACTTGCCTTTGAATCATTACGACTCATCCTGCCTTTACAGCAGATCTATGCAATACCATCATTTTACCTTTTATTCACTTCCAGAATTCTCCTCTTTGGCAGATGTTTTGGGCTTTTTTCTCTTTTTGGAGCCAGTATCTATGCTGCCGGCCTTGAAAGCCAAAAACAGCGAAATATTATCTTCATTGTTGCCATAACCTCTCTTTTTATTGCCATGGGAACCCCAATAGATACATTTGCCTGGGAATCAAATTTTAATTCGATTACGGGAAACATTGTTGTTTTTCGGATACTTAACGGAGGTATGCTGTTAATCACTGTAACAAGTTTCCTGATTGCAGCTTATTTGCGGGGCTCCAGAGAATATTTCTATATCGGGATTGGAGCATTTTTAGCCCTTATCGGAAGAAGTTTATTGCTTAATGCAGATTCGTGGGCCGGTCTACCGGGTATTCTTTTGCTTTCCGTGGGCGCCTGGTTCATCTGTAAGTATCTTCACAAATTTTATCTTTGGCTTTAAGCGCCCAGCATCCATTGAACTGCAAAACCTACTGCCAGGGGCAGGACAAGATTATCGAAGTCCCCGAGCGGCAATGCTTCAACCAGAGCTGCAATAATCGCCGCAATGACAGAAATATAAATATTTTTTGAAACCAGAGAAGAAGTAATCAAGACAACGATAAAGCATACCAATGTTCCTTCTACACTTTTTCCAAACAGAAATCGCGGGCGTAATCTGCCAATAGCTTTTCCTGCCAGCCCGGCGAATCCATCGCCAAAAGCCAGGGCAAATATTGCAATGGAAGCAGCCTGAAAATTATCCCTTGAAGAATAGAACAGCAGTGAAAGCAATGCTCCCAAACCAAGGGTGACCGGTCCCATCTCAAAGCGAAGGGCATTTTGAGACCGTGCAGCCAGGGCTGTCAGGGCGGATATCAGAGGTACCCTGATGCTTTTGAGCCGAAGCAGCTCCATAAAAGTATAGACCAGTATTCCAGCTATCAGGAAAATCAGGGTAAATTTCCGGTTTACAGAAGCCATAAATGGTACAAGTGCAATTAAACAATGAATTGATTTACGGATAATTTCAGCTTTAATTTCGCTGGAGTACATCAACATTATTAAAGGTTAGAATCCCGTCCTTCTTCCGGTATTTCCGCTTTATTATCTTTTGCGGTAACAGTCCGGGTAACACCGCCGGAAATATAAACACGCCCGCACTCCGGGCAAATTGAAGATTGAAGGGTTACAGTTTGGCTGATGACCTTTCTGTCATCCCGCTCTGCTTTTACCTGTTCATGTGCAACATGCTCAGCTTCATGTGCAGCAACAGCACCGGCAGCCTGGGAAGGATCGATATGGGTTGGCGACTGAAAACTTACCGACGAATCACTGGAACTGTCCTGATATTTGCGGGATTTGCAGGTCTGACACTCCTGCAGACCCATTGCTTCAGCAATACCCTTTACACCGCCTGCCTCATTTGTCTTATTTGACCGGTAAGCCTCCCAAGCCTCCGGAGAAATATCAACAACAACACCCGGAGCCAGAGCCGGAGCACCAAGAGTTACATGCGGTGTTCCTGTATAAACCCCGGTTCTTTCGGGAAAGCTGACCTGCTGAGGCGCATGATTGTAATAAGCAGAATACCCAGCTTCAATACGCATAGCTTACTGTCTCCCGTTAAAGCGTCTATTAGATTATATCACATATAAAAGACAAAAACAAAGCTGTTTTTTGGACGATACTGGATTTGAACCCACAAAAGCCGTTTTTTTGGGCGATACTAGATTTGAACTAGTGACTTCCACCGTGTGAAGGTGGCACTCTCCCACTGAGTTAATCGCCCAAAAAACAATCTGCCACAGTGACTCCACCGGGTGATACTGCTGCCTGACTACTTAAAATACAAATAAAACTAATGTTTTACAAGCAAACAATCTGTATTTTTAGTAGTCAGGCATATAATCCTTCCTATCAGTGCGCGGCCGTAAGGCCGCCTGGTAGTACTCTCGCCGCTGAGTTAATCGCCCACTAACCGGCCTTAGCAAATAAATACAGTGACTCCACCGGGTGACACTGCCGCCCAGCACCTAAGCATTCTACAAAAAACAAACATCTCCAGCAAATTGCTTAGGTGCTGGGCATATAATCCTTCCTATCAGTGCGCGGCCGTAAGGCCGCCTGGTAGTACTCTCCCACTGAGTTAAGGAAGAGCCCCCGCAAGCGGGGTCTCTTCGTTGGCAAGGAAGCTGATTATATTGGCGGAACTTCGTTCCGCCTTCCAATCGCCCAAAAAACAATCTGCCACAGTGACTCCACCGGGTGACACTGCCGCCCAGCACCTGAAATTCTACTATTGTAATATGATCGTGTCAATGTAAAAGGTGCCGACTTTTGAAAACTAATGGAATAACCGGGCAAAGATTTCATTACCGCAAGTTTTTTACTTGACATTATTCCGTTAATAACGTAATATTATGTAAGCAACGAAAAAGAAGGCATGATGAACCGGTTCAAGGATGAATTCACCAGGCGAATCTTCGAGGGTATTGTTTCAAGAGGCTTTCCGCCCAAAATCATGCGAAAAGCCGTTATAAAACTGACAATGGTCGAAGCTGCAACAGAAATCCGTGAGCTTGCAACACCACCTTCCAATCACCTGGAAAAACTGAAAGGCGACAGAGCTGGCCAGTGGTCAATACGAGTGAATGACAAATATAGAATTTGTTTTGAATGGCATGACGGTCGTACCTATGAGATTGAGTTAGTAGACTATCATTAAAGATGGAAGGTGAAACATGACCAAAAGAATATTGATAAGTGTTGGAGACATTCTGAAAGAAGAGTACCTTGAGCCCATGGGGATCAGCGCATACAGGCTTGCCATGGAGATTGGCGTATCAACTTCACTTATGTCGCAGATAATACATGGCTCAACTGCTGTATCCGCAGATGTTGCCTGGCGGCTCGGGCAGTTTTTTGACACGAGCGCTCAATACTGGCTCAATATGCAGGCAAGCTGCGATAACCGCAAGGTAGAAGAAAAATACGCCAAAACAAAAGTTAAAATATCGTCTTACAGGCAGTTTGTGAAAGCTGTGGTGTGATAGGTACACACTCCCCCTATTGCCAAAGTGGTTAAAAAACCCCGCGCCGATTCGCTTTTTTCAGAGAATTGAGTTTCTTGGTTTGCAGGCGTTTTTCTTTGGCGGCCTTGCTTGGCTTGGTCGGGCGGCGGCGCTTGGGGAGCCTGGCAGCGGAGGTGATTAAAGCCTCCAAGCGAAAATACGCCCGCTCCAGGTTTGTTTTTTGGGAGCGTTCTTCATCCGAGGCGATTACAATTTCGTCCCCGCCCGTTATGCGGTTTGCAAGAACCAGCCTGGCCCTGGCGAGTTCAGTCTCTGAAAGGCCGGCTAAATCTTCGAAGCATAAACGGAGCGTTACCTTTGTGTTGACTTTATTGACATTCTGCCCGCCGGGGCCGCCTGAACGGGAAAAACTTGGCTTCGAAGCAGCCCGGATCGACTGGTGCAGAAGAACGGTATTCATTTTATAACAGCAACGCCGTGTTTTTTGGCCGCAGCCAATAAGTTTTCATCCAGCGTACAGAGAACGGCCTTTTTACGCCCGGCCAATTCCAGATAAGCCGCATCGTAGGAACTAAGGTTATAATCATTGCACAGGCGCAGCAGTTTTTCAGTGTACTTAACACCGGTTTCATTATCGGAAATTAAACGGAGTGCAGCCATGAGCGGAAAAAAAGTTAATATTTCTTCATAACTGTAACGTTTACGCCTAATCAGATTTTTAAAAATATTTGCAACCTCATACCAAATCAGATCAGGCGAATGTCTTTCATCTTCATTTTTAATACTGGAATACATTTTATCAATCCGCAATTTTTTTTCATCCGGAATTATTAATGAGCCAACGAATGACGAATCGAATACGTAAATCATTATTTTCTTCCATCCTCAATTGCTTCGCGTATATTAAATGATCCAGGCTCGCCGCGGTAAAGTTTTCGAAATTCTTTGAATTTCTCTATTGCTTCTTTAAAAGTCATCTCCTTTTCCTGTTTGAAAGGGATGATCTTTGCTACGGGCTTTCCCCGCCTGGTAATAATGAAATCTGCGCCGCTTTCAACTTTTTCAATAATTTGGGAAAAGTGCGTTTTGGCTTCGAATGTTCCTATTTGCTGATTTGTCATGACCTTACCTCTACTAACCAGTTTATTAAACTAGTTAGAAAACGTCAAGCCCTATTTCAGCTTTTTCCGCAGCTTCCGCCGTTTGTTCCGCTGCACCGCTTTTTCGGCCTTGCTTAACACTCTTGCATCATCGGCGAAAACGTAAACTGGCTTCCTGCCCGGCAGCCGTGATGCAATAATGAGCCAGACAAGGCCGAATAAAATCATCCAAAAGCAAAGTATCTGTCCGGTGGAAAAACTGAAAGGGGGGTGGCTGAAGGCAGGCGAAAGATCGTTTTTAACGAACTCAATACGGTAACCAAGATCGGCGTCCGGTTCGCGGAAGTATTCGATAAAGAACCTGAAAAGGCCATAACCAAGGAAATACAGGCCGACCAGAAATCCCTTGAAAGGTTTGCGGTTGCGGAAAAACCATATAATTGCCCAAAGAACCACCCCCTCAAAAAGGGCTTCGTAAAGCTGGGAGGGATGGCGCGGCAGATTAACAAACGCGCCGGTTATTTCGATGTTGGTTTTTTCCGCAACTTCGCGTACCCAGCTTTCGCTGGCCGGAAGCCTGGCTGCATTGGGAAAGATCATGCCCAGCGGGCTGGTTGTTACCCTGCCGTACAGTTCAGCATTTATAAAGTTTCCGATGCGCCCGAAGGTAAAGCCCAGCGGGATGCTGGCTGCATACATATCACCAATTTCACGAAAACTGAATTTCTTTACCTTCGCGTAAATTACAACTGCCAAAAGACCGGCAAAAGCACCGCCGTGATAACTCATTCCCTGAAGGCCGGTAAATCTCCCGTCCCGGAAAGGCCAAAATATAAGCCAGGGCTGTGTTATATAGATGTCACTGGTTTCGTAAATAAGGGTGGAGAAAAGACGCGCACCCAAAAGCAGCGAAAGAATCCCCCAGAAAAACAGCCCCGAAAGTTCATCATCAGTCATGGGAAAATTTCTTTCCCGCACCTGCCGGCGGTATACTAAAAAGGCGGTGCCAAATGCAAAAATGTACATCAGCCCGTACCAGCGGACAGGAAGACCGGGAATTATTTCCGGCTTAAGCCATAAAGGAAATTGAATACTCAACAACATAGAATCATTTTAATACAATTCAGAATTTTTTTCTATTATGCTTAAGCCTTATACCCCTGATGAATGGCCTTGGTCAGCTTCATCTTGATAAAGCTGTTTTCTTTCCTCAGTTTATTAATTTCAATTTGCTGGGATTTTATAGTTTCGACAAGATCTCCCTGGTTAAGCGCGCCGGTATGCAGAAGGTCTTCAACATATTCCATTTTATTATCAAAATCAATTTCCGCTTCCAGACCCGCTTCCTGAAAACTATTCTCAATCTGTTTTGCATCCAGAGTGTAAGTATCTTCGGCGCCTTGCATAATCTTGTCGGCAATGCGGTAAATTGCCTGGGAAAGAATCGCCTGGGGCTTGTAAAGAATAATTGGCAGTCTGGAAGAAAGAGCGGTATCCTGTACCGCATCGCGGTAGATTATGCCCATGTGTTCTATTTTAAGATCAAGATACTCTTCGCATGACCGGCGGATTTTAACGGCAACATCTGCATCTTTTGGTTCATCAACCATGTTCATAATAAGCCGTGGGTGAAGTTTCGCCAGGTGGTCGTAGAACTTTTCGTAAGATTCCTTGTCTATCTTTTTTAATTCAGGCAGTATTTTGGGAATGTAAAGCTTCTGCCGTCCGGAGCCGTCTTTACGGATTTTTTCAAGATATAAACGAGCCTCGGAGCCTTTTCTGCAGGAATTAAACATAAGGCGGAATACGGCGTTTTTAAGGAACACATAAGCATTGAGCACCGCTGTAACAACCGGAGCCGATACAACAATCCCCTGCCCCGACAGCAGAAAAAAATCCAGAATTGATTGATGCGACCCCGCCCCAAGATCCAGAAGGAGGATATCAGTTTCATTGCCGAGTGCAAGAAGCTGCTTTACAAGAGATTTAAGCTGATAGACTTTCAGATTGGCTGTCCCTGGAATCTCGTTATCTCCCGGAATAAAACGCAGACCCCTTACATCAGTATCAACAATAATATCAGCAAAATTTGATTTGGTATTGTTTAGAAATGTCCCGATACCTGATTGCGGAGCGTTATAGCCAAGCACAAGGTGCAGGTTCGAAGCGCCCAAATCCAAATCGGCTAGCACAACCCTCTGGCCTGCCTGGGCAAACGCCACCCCCAGATTGGCGGCAACCAAAGATTTTCCAACCCCGCCCTTTCCGCTGGCTACCGGAATTATCCGCATAAATTAACCTCCGTTTTCTGCCGTTTCTAAATTCGAAATTACCTTTCCCTGCATATTTTTAATTATAATGAAAGCAGCGGCAACTGCCAGAAAATCACCGTATAATAAAATATCTTCCAGAATTCGCGGTGCAAACCATGTTATCGATCCGCCTAAAAGCTCCTTAACCATTATTATCCGCCTGAAGACTATTGACCAGCCCAGCAGTAAAAATAAGCTGATGCATTTGCCTGCCAGAAACAGGGGCAGATAAGAGGCATATTTGGCGATATCCAGCCAAATAAACAGGGCCATCAGCGGAAAGAGGGCATTGGGCGCTGCAAATATCACCCAGGAAATTGCCGGCAGCCCGGATGGACGGAAAATCACAAAAACGGCGATCAGAAATGAAAACCTGATGCACTCAAATATAAAAAGCCCCGGTTTTAACGGGCGGATTATTCCCATATAGTAGAAAATAAGGGGAGAATTGAGAATAATCAACCACCCCCGCATGCAATTAGGGGTGTATTCTTCTGGATAAACTGCTCAAACAATGATACATTAGAGTGGGGGTACTTATATGAAAGTTAAATTTATGAACATTGTCTTTATCCTTTTGGCAGGGTCGCTGATAACGGGCTTTATGAGTTGTGCAACACCTCCGACCGAGGAAATGAACAGGGCCACCGAAGCCGTAACCCGTGCAGAAAATGATGCCGATGCGGTTATGTATGCAGGGAATACTCTGGCAAGGGCGAGAGATGCATTAAGAAGAATGCAGGCAGAAGCAGATTCAAAGCGATACGATGCAGCCAGAACGCTGGCCGAAGAAGCCACCATGGCAGCAGAGCGGGCAATTGCAGAGGGGCGAACCGGAGCAGAACGGGCAAGACAGGAAGCGATTTCCCTGCTTTCTGCACTCAAGCCGGAAATCGGACAAACTGAGCAAAATATCCAGTCCGGTAAAGATGCACGCCTGGCCCTGGATTTTGATGAAATAGATCGTGAGTTTGGAACCGCACTGCTCAATGCGGATCAGGCGGAAGTAGCGCTGGCAGGAGACAGGTACCATGATGCCCTTGAAAGGGGCAGAAGCGCCCGTGCAGGATTAAGCGACATAAACCAAAAGCTTACAACAGCGGCAACAGAAATCTCCGGAAAAAAATAAACAGAAGGAATGTGAAATGGCAAACGAACTGGTTACCTGGAGTGATGAATTATCTGTCGGTAATAAAACAATCGATGAACAGCACCAAGAGCTGGTAAGAATGACAAATGAATTCTACGCAGGTTGTTTGATGGGCGGAATAATGGCAAAAGTCTATTTTTTGAAAACTATTCAGGGTGCTGTACATTATATTAAAACTCATTTTTCTACAGAAGAAGAAATTTTAAAGATGATTGAATATCCTGAACTTGAATTTCATAAAAAGCAGCATGAAGATTTTATTGCCACCGTGCTTGAACAGGTCCGTGCATTCGAAACTGAAGATAATCCTGATCCCACCGGTTTTATCAGATTTCTGATGGATTGGATTTTGAAGCATATTGCAAATATGGATAAAAATTATATTCCATACCTGGACAAACTGAAGCTGTAACGGATTTAAAATGCAGCGCGACTTAAAACAACATGTGGTCTCTGCCCTGGTGGAGAACCGGGCGGGCACCTTAAGCAGGGTGTCCGGGCTTTTCAGCCGCAGGGGCTTTAACATTGACAGTTTAACCGTGGGTGAGACCGAGGATTCTTCCGTTTCCAGAATGACAATCGCAGTAACCGGCGAAGAACGGATTCTTGAACAAATCGTCAAGCAGTTGGGCAAACTTGTAGATGTAATTGCCGTGCGGGAACTAGATCCCGCATCATGCCTGCGCCGCGAAATAATGCTGGTCAAAATAAGCGCGGACGAAAAAGCACGGCCCGCTGTTCTGGAAATCGCCGGAATTTTCCGCGCTCGTGTTGTTGATGTTTCCCAGACTACCATTACCGTCGAAGCCACCGGTAATACAGACAAACTTAACGGGCTGCTGCTGCTTTTGCGTCCCTACGGTATTCTAGAACTTGCCCGCACGGGACTTGTAGCCCTTGAGCGCGGTGAATGTGCCCTCACAGTCAGTAAATAGCAGCTAACGGTTGGGAATGATGAAAAACAGCGATAAAAAGCGTATTATACAAATTTTTGATACAACACTAAGAGACGGCGAGCAGGCTCCCGGGTGCAGCATGAACCTGGGCGAAAAAATTGAAGTGGCAAAGAGACTTGAAAAACTCGGGGTTGATGTCATGGAAGCCGGTTTTCCTGTTTCAAGCCCCGGCGATTTTGAAGCGGTAAAGGCCGTAGCCGGGATCATCAAAAACAGCTCGGTCGCCGGCTTGTGCCGCTGCCTTGAAAAAGATATTGACGCCGCAAGGGAATCGCTGGCCAAAGCGGCAAGCCCCAGGATTCATCTGTTTCTTGCGACATCCCCCATACACATGAAGCATAAATTAAAAATGACAAAGGAGCAGGTGCTGGAAAATGCGGTTGCCTCTGTAAAGTACGCAAAAAAGTTCTGTAACGATGTAGAATTTTCCGCAGAGGATGCCTTCCGCAGCGATTTGGGTTTTATCTGCAAAGTATTCACTGCTGTAATTAAGGCAGGAGCGCTGACCGTAAATTTTCCCGACACCGTGGGTTATGCCCTGCCTGGTGAATTTGGCGAGCGCATCCTCTATATAAAAGAGCACACGGCAGGAATCGAAAAAGCAAAACTCTCTGTTCACTGTCACAACGACCTGGGGCTTGCCGTGGCGAACAGCATTGCTGCCGTCGCCAACGGAGCGGATCAGGTTGAGTGCACGATTAATGGCATTGGTGAACGTGCTGGAAACGCATCGCTTGAAGAACTGGTCATGGGTCTGCGGGTAAGACAGGATTATTTTTCGGTTGATACCAGAATAGACAGTACCCAGTTTTACTCCATAAGCCGCCTGGTAAGCCAGGTTACGGGGGTAAAAATTCAGCCGAACAAGGCCATAGTCGGCGATAATGCATTTGCCCACGAAGCGGGAATCCATCAGCATGGAGTTTTAACAAAACGGGAAACCTACGAAATCATGACACCCGAGTCGGTGGGCATTCCAAAAAACCGCATGGTTCTCGGCAAACACTCAGGCCGCCATGCCTTTGAGGAACGCCTGAAAGATTTAGGCCTTAGCGTTGATGAAGCGGCCTTTGATAAAATCTTTGAGGAATTCAAAGACCTGACCGGTAAAAAGAAAACTGTCAGCGATCGCGACATTGAAGCTCTGGTTATGGACACCGCTGTTTCAGTCCCGGAAACATGGAAGCTCGATCATTGGGCGGTAAACACAGGTTCCGCCCTTGGCGCTTCGTGCGTTATCCGCCTTCAGCATAAAGACGGTAAATATATAAAACATATCTCAATGGGCGACGGCCCGATTGATTCCCTGTTCAAGGCAATCAACCATATCGTGGGCAGGGAGCCCGAACTTGAATTATACGAAATCGCCGCCGTAACCGAGGGTTCGGCTTCGCAGGGAAAAACAATGGTAAAGATTGCGATGGGCGGCCGGCGCTGGAACGGACGCGGAGTTTCCACCGATGTAGTAGAAGCCTCGATAAAGGCATACCTTTCCGCCATTAATGCAATGGAATGGGATTTGGCGGGTGAAAAAGAATGAAAAGCAAATTTGATATTGAAATACTGGACACCACCTTGCGCGACGGCGCACAGGGCGAGGGCATTGTTTTTTCGGTTCAGGATAAACTTGATATAGCACAGGCGCTCGATGAACTGGGCGTTGCATGGATAGAAGCCGGAAATCCGGGGAGCAATCCAAAAGATTTGGAATTTTTCCGTCTTGCGCCGTCGCTTAAACTGAAAAATGCAAAACTCTGCGCTTTTGGCTCGACCAGGAAAAAGGGGGTAAATCCGTCCGCCGACAGCCAGCTTCGTTCGCTTCTGGGCGCGGAAACCGAGACGGTAGTAATCTTCGGCAAGAGCTGGGATCTGCATGTTAAAGAAATACTGCGTGTTGATCTTCAGGAAAATCTTTCCATGATTGCAGAAACCATTGCTTATATGAAAGCCGAAGGGCGCAGGGTTTTCTACGATGCCGAACATTTCTTCGATGGATTGGCCGACAATCACGATTATGCCCTGGCTACTATAAAAACTGCGGCGGATGCCGGCGCCGATCTGATTGTGTTATGCGACACCAACGGCGGCGCTTTCCCCGGCGCTGTTGCCGCAGGGGTGAAGGATGTTAAAAAACTGGTCCCCGGATTTCCCCTTGGGATTCATGCTCACAACGATTCAGGCCTTGCCATAGCGAATACAATCTGCGCTCTGCAGGCCGGCTGTGTTCATGCGCAGGGAACGCTGGTCGGCTTTGGGGAACGCTGCGGCAATACCGCGCTTGCGGCACTCATCCCCAACCTGGAAATAAAGATGAAACTGAGCTGCCTGCCGGAAGGGAATCTGCCGCGCATTTCTGAATTGACCCGCCGAGTCGCCGAAATTGCCAATGTCTCGATAAGTGACGACATGCCGTATGTGGGGTCACATGCATTTTCGCACAAGGCGGGAATGCACGCCGACGGAATTCTAAAGGCAAGGCGATCATTTGAACACATCGATCCGGCGGCGGTTGGCAACGAACGTAATTTCCTGGTAAGCGAAATCGGCGGACGCTCGGCGATTGCAGAGCGGGCAAAAATAATAGAATCGACGATAACAAAAGAGCATCCGGTTACGGTTGCGTTATCAGAAAAATTAAAAAGTCTCGAAGCCGAGGGCTGGGCCTTTGAAGGAGCGGACGCCAGCTTTGAACTTTTGGTTCGGCGGGAACTGGGCCGTTACAAGCCCCTGTTCCGCATAGCGGCATACCGCGTAATGAGCGAGCACCCCACAGGTGAAACACTGGCCTGTTCCCACGCATGGGTAAAAGTTCTGGTTGAGGACAAGTGCGAGATTGCGGCAGCCGAGGGCGAGGGGCCGGTTAACGCTCTGGACGGCGCTCTCCGCCGTGCGCTGATGCGTTTTTATCCAATGCTGTCTAAAGTAAGGCTGGAAGATTACAAAGTTCGCGTTATTGACGGAAAAGAGGCAACGGCGGCAAGAGTCCGTGTTTTGATACAGTCCACCGATGGCAAGCGAAGCTGGAATACCGTGGGAGTTTCCGCCGACATTATCGATGCAAGCCGCGCCGCCCTGGTAGATTCCATCGAATACAAATTGATCGCCGACCTTGAACTGAAGGAAAATTCGTGAAATACACCGGCGCCCGCATCCTGGTTGAATTACTGATTGAACAGGGAGTTGAAGTTATTTTCGGTTATCCGGGCGGAGCTGTTCTCCATATTTACGATGAACTCTACAGACAACAGAAAAAAATCCGCCACGTCCTTGTAAGCCACGAACAGCACGCCGCCCATGCAGCCGACGGTTATGCCAGGGCAAGCGGCAGGGTCGGCGTTTGCCTTGCGACATCGGGCCCGGGGTCGACCAATCTGGTAACCGGCATTGCCACTGCCTTTGTCGACTCTATCCCCATTGTCGCAATTACGGGAAATGTAAGCACCGCATTGCTGGGCAAGGACAGTTTTCAGGAAGTTGATATTGCCGGTATTACCATGCCCATTGTAAAGCACAACTGGATTGTGAAGGATGTTGAAGAACTTGCCGAGGTTGTAAGGGAAGCGTTTATCGTTGCAAAATCGGGGAGGCCGGGTCCGGTTCTTATTGATATTCCCAAAGACATCTGTTCGGCGTTATGCGAATGGCAGCACGGGGAAGAGAAAACTCCGGCAGATGACTGCCGTACAGAAAGATTTGCCGAAAGGGGCCGGCGCCAAACCTTCACAGAGGCCGACATAACAAATGCTGTCTCGCTTCTTGAAAAAGCAAAGCGCCCGATGTTTTATGCCGGCGGCGGTGTAATTAATTCCGGCGCTGCGGCAGAGCTAAAAAAACTCGCCGAGCTTTTGAATGCGCCGGTGGCCCTGAGCCTTATGGGCATGGGAGCGTTTCCTGAAAACCACCGGCTTTGCACCGGTCTTATCGGAATGCACGGCAGCGCCGCTTCGAACAAGGCCGTGCAAAAAACTGATCTGCTGGTAGCTGTCGGGGCAAGGTTTTCAGATCGCGTAACAAGCCAGGTTGAACGCTTTGCCCGTTCCGCAAAAATTCTGCATATAGACATTGATCCGGCAGAAATCAACAAGAACTTAAAATCTGATGCCTGCGTAACCGGAGACCTGAAAACCGTACTTGGCAGTCTGCTTAAAAAACTTCCCGGGAAAATTTCTACCGAATGGAATGATGAGATCAGCGAATGGAAGGCAGTTGTTCCAAAAGATCATCACCGCAAGACAGCCCTGCATCCGCGTTTTATCATTAAAGAAACAGCCAGGGCATTGGGCAATCAGACAATAGTTGTTACAGATGTAGGCCAGCACCAGATATGGACTGCGCAATTTTATCCTTTTAGCCGCCCCCGCAGTTTTCTCAGCTCAGGCGGCATGGGTACCATGGGCTACGGCCTGGGCGCTGCCATTGGAGCCAAATTGGCTGAACAGGAAAAGCCTGTCGTTTTATTTACCGGAGACGGCTGCTTTAAGATGAACAGCGCCGAAATGGCAACTCTTGTAAAATACCGCCTGCCTGTTTTGATCATTGTTTTTAACAATGGCACTCTGGGGATGCTGCGGCAATGGCAAAATCTTTTTTATGATTCCCATTATTATCAAACTGATCTAGACAATGTCTGTCCCGATTTTATTAAACTTGCCGCCGCTTACGGTGTGCCAGGCTTTCGCGCCAAAAACGAAAGTGAGTTTTTTGATGCGTTAAAAAACAGCCTTAACGTTCTTGCCAAGGGCAAGCCCGCCTTGATTGAGGCAATAATCGATAAAGATGAACGGGTTGTTCCCATGGTTCCCGGCGGCAGGCCCATAGACGAACAAATTATGTGAACCTGTTCTCGTGTTCCGCCCCGTTGAATTAAATTGATTATACAGCATACAATAAAGTACTCATCAGGATAAAAGGAGTTTATTTATGAAAGTATTTTTAGTGGGCGGAACGGGACTGCTGGGCAGCGCAGCCGCCGAAGAACTTATACGCCGGGGACATTCTGTCAGCGCCATTGCCCTGCCGCCTGTTCCCGAAGGCACAGCGCTTCCGCCGCAGATGACATTGGATTTTAAAAGTTACCTTACGCTTTCGGATGATGAAATACGCAAGTGCATGGACGGCTGTGAAGGTTTTGTTTTTGCTTCCGGCATTGATGAAAGAATGGGCGGCCCCGCCCCGATTTTTGATTTTTTCAACAAGTACAATGTTGCGCCCCTGGAAAGAATGCTGCGCATCGCAAAAGAATGCGGCGTTAAACATTCGGTAGTGTGCGGGTCCTACTTTTCCTATTTTGACAAGATATGGCCGAAATTGGAATTGTACCGCTGGCACCCATACATACGCAGCCGCGTAGAACAGGAAAAAATGGCTCTTTCTTTTGCAGATAACAATTTTAGTGTAGCAATAATGGAGCTTCCATACATTTTCGGAGGGCAGCAGGGCAGGGAACCTGTGTGGACCATAATCGTAAAAACATTGCGCGGCATGAAAGGCGTTACATTTTATCCCAAGGGCGGGACAACAATGGTAACAAAAAAACAAGTAGCCCAGGCAATAGCCGGTGCGCTGGAAAAAACAAAGGGCGGGCAATGCTGGCCAATCGGCTGGTACAATATGTCGTGGAAGGAATTTCTTTCCATCGTACACGAAAACATGGGAATGCCCGGCAGGAAAATTATCACCATACCCAACTGGATGTTGAACCTTGGAATAAAATCGATTGAAAAGAAAATAAGGGAAGAAGGAACCGAAGGCGGCATATACATGCCGAAATTCGCCGACCTGCAAAGCGCCGAAACCTTTATTGATAAATCGCTTGGGTGCATTCCGCTTGGCGTGGAAGATGATGATATTAGGGCGGCGATAGGCGAATCTATCCGCCTGTCTGTGGATGCTGTCGATGGTAAAATAAAAAATATAATCAGCATGAAGGGTGAGTAACAATTGACAAAGATTTATTATTTCAGCGGCACAGGCAATACACTGTGGTCGGCAAAAAAAATAGCTGAGCTGGTCGGCGGCGAGTGCGAACTATTAAACATTGGGGCCGAGGCGGAAAAGACCGGTGTTGTTATTGAAGCAGATACGGTTGTACTGCTTTTTCCATCGTATGCCTATGGGCTTCCGCTTGTTGTGCATCGTTTTGTAAAAAATGCAGCAATCAAAACACCCTATCTCTCAGCTTTTGTTACATTCGGCACAAGCCCCGGCGGGACAATGACGGAACTAAGCCGCCTGTTAAAAAAGAAAGACATAGGCTCTTTCTACTTTGGCCGCATTCCGGCCGTAGAAAACTATATCGCCATTTTTGGTTCACCCAGTGCTGAAACACAAAAAGAGCGCCTGCCCATGCAGCGTGAGGCGACAGAAGAAGCCGCCCGCTGCATTACGGAAAAAAGAACCAATAGTGTAATTGCATTTAGACCCTTCTCTGCCCTGGTTTCAACACTTTTTTCCCTTGGTGTAAAAATATTCTACCGTTTTTATCGTGTAAGTGATGATTGCAATGGCTGTGAAATATGCAGACAAATATGCCCTGTTTCCTCCATCGTTATGAAAGACAAGCGCCCTGTCTTTTCCGATAAATGCGAACACTGCCAGGGCTGCATTAACATTTGTCCTCAGCGGGCAATTCACTTCGGGCGTGTAAACTCCGGTACCCCGCGATATCAGCACCCTGAAATCAGTATCTCTGATCTTACAAGGTGATACACCAGAAAATGCCCGGAAGTGAGGAAAAATCTTTTGCCCTTGTTACCGGCGCAAGCTCCGGTATTGGCCTTGCGATAAGCAGGGAACTGGCACAGCACGGCTACCCTCTTTTGCTGGTAAGCAACGAGGAAGCAAAACTAAACGAAGCCGCTTCTGAGCTGACTAACAATTATCATGTTAGGGCAATTCCCCTTTACATGGATTTAGCCCAAAGGGACTCCGCCCAAAATGTTTTTGACTATTGCCAAACCAATAATATAAAAATAGAAATACTGATTAACAATGCCGGTATTTTCTTTTTTAAGGATATTATTGATACTTCGGGCGAACTAATCGAGAAATCTGTCAACCTGCACATATTTACTCCCACCATGCTGTGCCGTTTGTTTGCGCATAAAATAATACATGAAAACAGAAAGGGCTATATTCTGAACATGGCGTCCATAGCTTCATGGATGATGATGCCCGGCATCGCATTATATAGCGCCGCAAAAAGCTATTTGCGCTGTTTTTCCAGAGCCATGCGCTGCGAAATATATGACCGCAATGTAAGCATTACAACGGTCTGCCCTGGGGCAGTGGCAACCGGCCTTTATAATCTGCCTGAACGTTATATGAAACTTGGTATCCGTCTGGGCATTATCATTACCACGGAAAGACTGGCAGCGCTGGCATTAAAAAAAATGTTTAAGCGCAAGGCACAGTTTATTCCAGGCGGCCTGATAAACCGGCTGTTCATTTTTCTTGTAAACGCGATGCCGGAAGCGCTGGTCAGGCAGATAAAGAGGAAGATTGATAACAAGTTGTTATCATGAATAAATACCAGTTCGCACTAAACCAAGGGTTATTTTTTCCATACTTTAACATTTTCTTTAATTAAGATATCAAAATCAATTACGTTAATTTTTAACAAATCCCAAAAACTAAAACATTTTAATCTTAGAAAATCTACAAATGCCCGGCAAATAATTGTATTCTTTATATAATCAGGTAATGGAGAAGGGAGCGTTTCTGGCATAAAATAAATATACTGTTCTTCTAATTTTAATTGTTTTAAATATGGAATATTCACATTTAACAAATATTTTTTTTTTCTGCTGTAATTACCTTCACAATATAAATCATAATCCTTGTTATTTGGAGTTACAAGAATATAAAGATTTAAATATTCTTCTATGTATTTATTTATAAATGCATATATCCCCGTATCACAATTTGTTCTATTTTTATTTGTAATAAATTTTAGATGAATTTGACCATATATATTATTATATATACTATTTTTATAACATAATTCTAATATGTCATTTATTGTTTTTATTAATTTAATTAAAGTTTCTTCTAGCTTATTGTTAAACTGCATTAAAATTTCACAATTTCTTTTTGTATACGAAAAATCAGGTGAGTATAAATATCTAAAGCGGATCAAATCTTTATCTATTTTGGAAAGTTTCCTTGGCGGTACAGTATTTTCATATAATAAATCCAATTCTTCAATTGTAAAATCTTTAAGAATATTTTTATATTCAATAACTGGTAATTTTCTTAATTTTTCCAAGGAATAGCCTTTTACAGTATTTTGTTTCATTCTATTTTCTGCGATTCTTTTGTGTTTTCTGTATATTTTATTTTCACGTCAAAAAATATATTGTTAATCTTGACAATATCCTGTAAGGCCCAGTGATTGTGGTCGTAGAGTTCATGAATAGAATAACTAATGTAATGATCCTTAAAAGCATCCGGCATGGGAGGCTGATCATTCCAATTTAATTCTCTTGAAATATGGATGTTATCCCAAAAACTGCTGTCATCCTGAGTTGCCGGATTATAATGAACACTCATGTACAAAGCATCATTAGTATAATCCGTTAAAATAGAATTTATATCATTCTTATATTCCAGTTCACCAGTCTTGCGATTCTTGTATAAATTATCTGTAGAGAGATCTATTGTTACAAAATAAAGATCGTCAAAACCTTTTTTGTTTATTTCTTTTTCATAAAGTGCATCAAGCATTAGTTTTGCCCTTGCAAAACCTTTTTTCCATGCTTTAATGAATTTTTCGCTCATCTCTACAACTTTAAGAATATTTTTTCTGGTTGGCTTAAAGCTATCTCTTAAAATGCAATAACGCTGGCTCATAATTGAACAGACAATATCTTTATCTTTTTCCGATGCACAGAAACTTCTGGGGGCTAATAGTAATAAAGATTCCAGTTCTTCCAAAGAGCAGTTTTCCAGGTACTTGTCGAGATATTTATTACCCATATACTTTAATTCCTCAAATTTTGAAATATTATTATGAGAGCGCTTAAAAATATGGTAACGTTTATCTTGATTAAACTCATATAATAACGAACCATTACCTATATACTTATATTTTACATACGAAAGATTATTAAGTGATGCTGGCAGTTCCTTAACATTATATACATCAAGGAAAAGAGCTTTTAGATTTTTAAGAGAACCCAGGCTTTCGGGAAGGTTTGTAAGCGAGCCGGAAAAAATATCTACCTCCTCAAGTTCCACAAGATTACCGAATAATTTAGGCAACTCTTTTAGGGAAAAAGAATCCAATTTAAGTTTTTTTAGGTTTTTTAATTTGGCAAATGAATTGGGAATATTTTCCAGGTTATCTGCATAAAGATTTAGCTCTCGTAATGAAGCCAGATTACCAAACGATTCCGGTAAATTTAGTTTTTCTTCAGTTAAGATATCAAGTTTTTTAAGAGATGACAAATTGCCGAATGAATCCGGCAACGATTTTAATTGATTTGAATTAATATATAATTCTTTAAGACCTGATAGATTTCCAAAAGTTTTCGGTATATTTTCAAAACATCCATTAAGATGAAGAATTTCTAAAGGGCAATTGCTTATTGAATCAGGTATTGCTCTTACTCCAAAATTACCGGTTATGCTAAAATACTTTAAGTTTTCCAGGTTTCTAATATTTTCAGGAAGTTCAATGAATTCTGAAGCACAATGCGGATCGACCCATAATATACTTAAATAAGTTAAGTTCTTATAATTAAATATAAAGTCTGGGATTTTTTTTATTTTCTTGGTATTATAAATAAACTTTTGTAATTTTTTTAATTGTTCAAACGATGCTGGTAATGTAAAAAGATTTCCACATGATAAATCAAGTGAAACAAGAGGACAATCAGCAATTTCCTCTGGAAGTTCAGTAATGCCAGAAGAATTAATTGTTAGATTACAAAGATTTTTTAATGTGCCTATTTCAGATGGGATATTTTTTAGCTCATTGCTTATGATTTTAAAATCTCTTAATTTAACCAAATTAGTAATCCACAGAGGAATAACGGTAAAATTTCCTATTAATGAAAGAAATCTCAGGTTTTTCAGTTCCCCTAAATCTGGAATTTCAGAAAAATTACCACGCAATGAGAAACTTTGAAGGTTTTTAAAATTACTAAAATCCGGCATTTCTTCGAGTTTATGAGTTGATATTATCAATTTTTTTAAATGTAACAAATTTTTTATTTCAGGTGGAAAAATTTTAAAATTAAGGCCGGAAAGGTCAAGGGTCTTTCTTCCCTTCTCGACACAAAGTTTTATCCTTCGCCGCGCTTCAATATTGGCTTCTTCGTCTGCATAAAATAGACGTTTTATCATAACTATCTCCTATTCTCGCCTTGATTATCTTTCTCGCCTATACTAATATCACCATCAATCGGCTCTGCACCTATAGCAACTAACAATTGATTGATCTCATCATGCGAAAGTGTTTTTCTTATATTTGCACCTTTTATCATCATCATTTTACTATTTGCCGCTTTAAGTAATTCTTGCAGAGTGGAACTCTTAAACCTTTCCACTGCCTTTAATATAATTTTGCCGCAAGTTTCTGCGTCATCAAGGGCATTATGTGCCTTATATTCAATATTAAATTCTTTGGCGAGGTTGTTTAAAGCATGTGACCTTAACGACGGCCAGGCGCGTCGGGCCAGTTGGAGCGAGCAGAAATACAGCAAGTCGGGGCTTCTAATTCCGTGCCATTCAAGAGTTGCCAAAAGTACACCCACATCAAAATTGGCATTATGAGCTGCAACAGGCAAATCACCAAAAAAAGGACAGATATGATCATGCCAAAGTTCCGCAAATGTCGGAGCATCCTTCACATCTTCTACTGTAAGGCCATGTATAGCGGTAAAATCAGGCCGTATATAAAGTGTCGGCGGCCTTATGAGCGAATAAAAAGAGTCAACTTTTTTTCCGTTTTGATATTTTACCATACCTACCGAACAGGCACTTTTTCGGGAATAGCTAGCAGTTTCAAAATCAATGGCAACAAAATTCATGATTTATCTCCAAAAATATTTTTCAGTTATGTAATTTTTTCGTGTAATAATCATGTTTTCAATTTTCTCTTTCATATTTTTGCCAGCTTCTTCATTTCCTTGATTTGCTTCTGCCAGTCAGTAACCAAAATATCCGGCTTAAGTGGTTGTGCAGTGCAGCCACGGGATAAAACCCACTCCAGCACTTTGGCATATTGTGTACTTGTAAAGCAAATGACAACTCCATCGTCTTTTTCATCAATTTTTTGATCCTCGGCCCATTGTCGTTCCCGAACCCACAAGGCAGACTCATCATAAAAAGCAATGCGGAATTTTAATTTTTTCTGACCGGCAAAAACACCAAAAAAACTGCTGTTATGGGTTCTACAGTAATCAAAATCTTTTGGAAGGGCAAAACGCTCATTGGTCAGGGTAACATTTTTTATTCGAGATAGTGAAAAAAAACGAATCGCAGAACGCTCTTCTGAATACCCGTAAACATGCCACACTCCGTTATCAAAGACAAGCTGAAAAGGCCGGACAAGACGTGTTTTATAATCTTCATCCCAAAGCCCTTTGTATTCAAAGGTTATTACCCTGTTTTCCTTCATGGCATCTACTATTTGCTCCCAGGTATCCGGTTGTACCTTTGCGGAGGCAACAGGAGGTACGATTATTCGATCTTCATACCACGCTGATTTCTTTATATCTTCTGCCTCGTCAGATGACAGGGGAGCCGTAATATCATCTAATAGACGTTTGGCAGATTCATAGAGCGGTGTATTTTTATATAGAGAAATGAGGGCTTTTGCCATGCCCAAAGCCAGCATGTCGTCAGCAGAGGCAAACCTGGCAGGCAGCCTGAAAGATTTTTTTTTATAATACCATCCCCGGTTTTTCGCATCGTATTCTATAGGAGCATTTAGCATATCCCTCAAATACTCAATATCCCGATAAATGGTAGCCGTCCCTACTTCATACCCTTTGGCCAAATCATGGACATTAGGGTATTTACCTGATGCTATCTGTCTATCAATGTAGTAAATACGTGAAAGTATCGCCCTTGGCAGGTTTTTTCTTGTTTCCATATTGTTTACTATACCTCGTTGGTTAGTCATAGCATGATGGGGCAGAAAAAATAAGATGGTTTTTGGGTATTTTTGATCTATCAGTCTGTGATAAATGGCTTAAATAGTTATCATAATTTAATCCAAAATCAAATTTACAATTTCTTTAATTTTATCAACTACTATATTCCGATATTTTGTATAGATTCTATATAAAACAAATGGATCGGTCTGGATTATTAGTCCATCTTTTTTACACCAATCATCAATTACATTATTAAGAAAATTGAAAGTAAAATTCGAAGAATGCCATATACAATCACCTCCACCCCATGATTTCCACTCTGGATTACCGCTTGGCTTAAATCCCAAAATTTTCTCAATTTCTTCCGTGAGATTGCTCTTTCCGTTTTTCTTGTATATGCTAAAATTTGTATTGTGGTCATAGCTTAAATATACCCAAAAATTATCTGACGTAATATGTAAAGACTCAGGATAATCTGAATCTTTTTCTTTATAGGAAATTTTCAGCTTGTCCCCTAAAGCAGATTGTAATTCCTTTATAAAATCATTCGAGAATACTTCTTTTACCAAATCATACGGTTTAAATGTTCTAAGATATTGAGTAGACTGGTAATTTTGTTGACTGCTGACAATAAAATCAATTACTTCTCTTTCCATAGGTTTATTCTCCATTCCGCAAATATATTCTAAGGCAATGACAAGTTGTCTTAATATTTCAAATATACTGGATATTTCTGTTACAATTTCGATGCATTTATACAACCAAGGAATTATCTCTTTTTTAAAAGAAATACGATGATAATGAATATCTTCACTAACACTGTCAGAGCTTGGCTTGTGCCCATCTAGTGTTAAATATAAAACTGGTATTTTTTTATCATTATATTCTTCATTCATGAATTCGTAATAATGCAATATTTGATCATCTTGATCGCCAGCATATATTTTTACTTCGATAGGGATAGAAAGTTTATCATCTCTAAGTACTATGTCAATTCTCCTGTTTTCATCTGTGAGGTGTTCGCGATGTACCCAAGTACGGTTAACATTCAGACTATTATATACAGTATCCTTAAGCACAATATCTATAAACTGTTGCAAAAAAACTGTTCCATGATAATGTTTTCCTATGGGATTTAGCAGATCGGCTATAATTTGACAAATAATTACTTCATTATTCATTTTACCTGATATTTTAAAGATATTATATTCCGATCCTGTTTCTTTGTAAATGTTTTCATACTTTTGGGATAAACTATTTATAAAAGATAAAACATTCTTAATATTATCGTTTTCTATCATATTATCCCTTGCTGATTAACTTTATAACCTGCAACCATATTTATGTAGCATTTACATATTCTAAAAACTCAATTATTGTTTTATTTTTCTTTTCACCATTCTCATAAGTTAAAATCCTTGTTTCTTCTAAAAAAGACGCACCTCGCTTTGCTAACACATCTATTATTTTATAATAATCTTTATTTGCTATTATTTCCAAATTTTTTCCTTCTATGAAATTAAAGGAAACAATTTCTTCCTTATAGTCATCATCCTGTTCTAAAAGATTTTTCCAACCTTCAGGTTCTGGTACTATTCTTTGTGAAATAGATCCTTTTCCTCTAAAATCAGAGAATTTATTATATTTTGATCCATGGGGAACAATTAAAAACGCATGAATAGCTTTTTCTACAAAACAAAACTTTACACTAATTCCAGGGTAATCTTTAAATAGAAATGACATACATTCATAAGTATTGTTTTTATTCTCTGACCATTCTTGCCATTCACCATCTTTTAATATTCCTTCTTTTGTATTTAGTGATTTATTAAATGCATTAATTATTTTTCTTTTAAATAAAGCAGGAAATATTTTCTTATCCAACTCTTGTACAGTTTTTACATCTATTTGTCCGCCAAGATCTATTTCATCACTGAGTATATTTATAATATCAATTATACTATTCCTAAATATATTATATTCTTCACCGTATGTCTTCTTATCAACAAATTCGCCAATTTGTACAAGATTTTTGCTAATTTTTTTTATAGATTCTTTATTACCCAAAAACAATATCAATTTACTATAATTCATTCCTACCAATTTTTCATATTCGTCTGATGTAACTAAATGCTCTGAACTTACTGCCCATAATTTATCTATATATTCTTGAAATATTGGCAATTTTTCTTGAAATACTTTTACATTTTTTTCTTTTCTTTCTTGTGCCTCTGATTCTGATTCCGATTGATTTTTTAAAAGCATATTAGTAACAATTACTGTAATTAATGCACCTAAAACTGCTCCTAAAAAACTAGAGGGAAGTTGTTCCAATGAAAATACATTTAATAAAACCGAAATAGCACAAAATGCTATTAAAGATAGTATTGACGTTACAACTAATTTATTCATTTTATCTTTTGATTTCATTGCATTTCCCTTAATACTTTTTTTAAGTTATCAACAATGTCTAATAATTTGCCTTTGTCACTCATAAATTCTCCATATAAATTTGTTATTTTGTGAATGTAAAAAATTATATCCCTAAAATAAATTACTCCTCCAATCTGTGTTTTTTCGTTGGGCTTCGCTGGCAAGAAACACCTACTACGAATATTTGACCACAATAAACACAGTTCTTACTATTTTGAAAAGCAATGTGTTTTTTTATCGGACTTCGTTGACATGAAACACCCCCCATAAACTTTTGCCCACAATACTTACATTTAAGATCGTTCATTAAATTCTCCTATCAATTTCAGTTAAATAATACAAATCTATCATTATTTTGTCAAGTATCATATTTAAAATTTCAAAAATTTCGCACAACTGTCTATCTGTGTAATTGATGGGTGAAAGCATCGCTTTTAGCAAGTTTTTTCCGATTTCCGTAATATATTTTATTCCTCACATGTTAACCACTACATGATGGAAAAAAAAGATAAAATGTTTTTGAATATTTTTAACCCATCACTCTGTGAGCAACCATGTAGACTATACTTAAATAACTGAATTTGAAGGAAATCGAAGTAAAATTATTTTGATCCAATACGACTAACAATAACCCACACAACTATGGATTCCAGAAAAATAGGCAACTGTGCAAAAAACCCGGCTGTAATAGACAAGGGAACATAAATATTTGCCTTAGCGATGATATCTTCATTGTGAAGTTTGGTACCGATGATAATCCCCCCAATAATGCTGACTAAAGTAATAAAAATAACAACTATAAAACCGCCGGAAATAAATTTACTGACACCGTCAAGGGCAACAAAAAAATCGAATTCCCGCTGAAGCGTTGTTTTCTGAACTATGGATTCTTCTTCGGTTATTGTTCCGGAATTGTATTCCGTATCAATGGTCATTTGTCTAGCCGGCATTGAGTCCAAGGAAAAACGGGCAGCCACTTCTGAAATACGGACTGCTCCCTTTACGGCTATTGCCACTACTAAAAGGAAGGCCAAAAATATTATACCGTTAACGACAAGGTTTATTAATCCATTGGAACCTGAGATAAAAGAAGTAATCATCGAAATCACCTGCCCGTCAAATACTGCCCTCTTAATGAGAATATGCCGAGTAATAGAAATGTGGAGTATCAAGTTAAAGATCAATAATACGAAAAGTGCAGTTGGAAAGAGAGGAAAATCCGCGGTTTTTTTGAAATGAAGTGTTATTGTGAGAAGAAGAGAAACGAAAACTAGGTTTAATACCAAAAGACCTTCAAGTATTACTGCCGGAAGGGGAAAAAATAGAATCACAACTGCTATTATCGCCGACAAGGGAATGAACGCCAATTTTTTTGAATCCATTGTAGTTTCTCCTTATGAAAACAGTGTACCCACGCTATTTAATCACGGCATGATGGAGTAAAAAAAATTATTATTAGTTTATGGAGCACAGTTTACACCCGGCGGCCTAATCAACCGGCTGTTCATTTTTATTGTAAACGCGATGCCGGAGGCGCTGGTCAGGCGGATAAAGAGGAAGATTTCATTCTAAAAGAAACTCCACAAATATTCTTGTTGTTATTTCCAATTCACCCATCGGTACTATTGTTGAAGAAGCATCCCTGGCGGCACCCATTTGATACTCCATACTATTGTTCATAAATCTGTTGCTCATTGGCGATATATGCTGCCCTATTTCTTCTGATATATTTAAAACCCTGACTATTTTAAGATTTGAAAGTTCGGCATATTGTTTGGCTTTTTCCTGTGCCTTTTGGAACGCAAGTTCACGGGATCTAATAAAATAGTCTGTATTGTCTTTTACGTTGAAATTTATATAATTTAACTCAATCCCATTAATCATTATGAGCTTGTCAATTATTTCGGAAAATCTTTCGCTGTTTCCGTCTGCATTATCAACAGAAAAAGTAATACCTTGTTCGGCTTTTTGCCCAATCAAAATACGCCTGGTTGTATATTCATATTCCGAGCCGAATGTTAAAGAAGCAGTCGTAATATTTTTTTCTTCAATACCGGCATCTTTAATTATTGCCAGCGCCTGCCTGATCATTCTGCTTACTTCGTCTTGGGCTGCTTTGGTTGTTACGGCCACATTGCTTAATGTAATTCTAACCTGAATTATATCCGGCTGTGCCAAAACTGTACCCGTTCCCAATACAGAAATTGTACTTTGATTTTTTTGATTGCCTTTATCACACCCGAATATAAATATTGCCGCCAAAACCAGGAGTAAAAAAGATTTTTTTGCTTTCATAAATTTGTCTCCTTTTGTTTAACAATGTTACATTACAAATACCATACAAATATTTTTTTGTCTACAATTGACAGAAAGAAATAATATTTTATAAAATTAATTTAATGAAACAAAAAACCAATATCATCGGAAAATTTAACGATAATATTTGGCAAGAATACGAAAAATCGCTTTCTACTCAATTACGCAATAAAGAAGGAATATATTATACACCTGCTAACATCATTGCTGATATGTTAAAAAGCATTAAAATTACCAAAAATAAAACTTTTTTGGATCCCTGCTGTGGCAGCGGAAATTTTATTGTTCAGGCAATAGAAAAAGGCTTTAAGCCTGAAAATATTTATGGTTTCGACACTGATATTAATGCAGTTAAAATTACAAAGAAACGTATTCTTGAAAAGACAGGTATTATAAATAAAAACATTGTTTGCGGTGATTTCCTTTTGCTGGCAAAAGAAATAACTGTAAAATACGACTATATTTTTACAAACCCACCCTGGGGAAAAAAACTGACAAAGAAAAAAAAGGATGGATTTTCAGTAGATTATCAAGCAGGAAAAAGCATGGATACAAGTTCGTTATTCTTTTTTGCCTGTCTGCAGATTTTAAAAAACGGCGGGAAACTTGGTTTCCTTTTACCTGAAGCATTTTTCAATATATCAACTTTTGAAGATGCAAGAAAAGCCGCACTAAATCTACAGATAGAAAGGCTGATTGATTATGGGAAACCATTTAAAAGACTCTTGACACGGGCGCAAGCAATCATTTTGAAAAATATAAAGTCTAGTGCAATTACAAAAATTATATGTGAAACAGAAAACTGTAAAATAGAACGAAACCAACAAAGTTTTAATCAAATTCCAAAACATATTTTCAATTTTTTTACTAACAGCGAAACAAACAGGGTCATAGAGCATATTTATTCGCTGCCTCATGTAACACTTGTAAATAACGCAAAATGGGGGTTAGGAATTGTTACCGGAAACAACAAAAAAATATGCAAATCTGTACATAAAACAGGTTTTGTTCCGATATATCGCGGGCAGGATATTACCCCCACTGGATTAAAAGAACCGGTTTTATTTATATCCGAGGATTTATCTGATTGTCAGCAGGTCGCACCCCTTGAACTTTATAAAGCGAAAGAAAAATTGATATACCGTTTTATTTCCGGTAATCTGGTTTTTTATTGTGATACAAAACAGAATTACATTCTTAACAGCGCCAATATGCTTATATTAAACAAAACTTTTCCAATTTCAGGGCGACAGTTATCTGCCTTGCTCAACAGCGGATTTATGAATTGGGTTTTTATGAATATTTTTCGCACACATAAAATTCTGCGGAGTGATTTGGAACAACTGCCAATTCACACAGGATATTTTATTAAAAATAAAGCATTTAATGAAGAAAAATATTTAGATTATATTAACATAGAAAAACATAATGGAACTTATAGAATTAAAAGATGAGCCTATCTTTCCTTGCCGGTAAATTCATTTACTTCCATTTTATACACAAGCACTTTTTTTAGCTCATCTTCTGTAAATGTATAATTCACATTTTTTCCGGTTTGGTGTTCCATTAGTTTATTTAATCCTTCAATTTTTTCTTTGTCTGTTTCCAGAATAATAATTTTACCAAACCCTATTATGCTTTTATACTCATAGCCGTATTTACAGGCAATTTCACCCTCAATTAGTTTTGTATCACAATCAATTTCAAAACAGGCTTTATTGTTAATATTTATTATATCAATTTTCTTACCTTCTTTAGCGCTGTGAAAATACAATGTTAACTTATTATTTTGATATGAATATCCATAGTTGAGCGGAACAATATATGGATTATTATCCACAGATAGCCCGATTCTGCAATGCTTACATTTTTCAATGATTTCCATCATGGATTCTATACTTTGTATTTCCCTGTTTTTTCGCCTCATGTTTTACTCTCTGCTTTAAGCCCCCATTATAACGATCTCCAAAAATAATCCCTTTGCGTTCACGGTTGAGGTCTGGCAAGGTCAACTATACCAAGATTTATCCCGTTGGCTTCTTCTAAGCTATTGAAAAACATCTGCGGGTTAATAAACACATGATATTCCCCCGTAGAATTGCTCTGCGGCATAACAGTTACACGAAAAGATAAATTCGCCGGGAAAAAATCACCTTCTCCTCTCAGCCAGACAAGACGCTCAACTGAGATCGACCAGGGGAGATCAGTATTTCCTAAATTGTAGTTTACTCCATTTTCACCACGGCTTTCGTTCCACCAATTGTCGTCATTTGTTTTATAGCCATTAACATTAACCCATATTCTCAAATTTTGATAACCGCTGGGGACATTGATTAAGGAAATTGTTCCGCTAATACCGGAGATTTTCGGCAGTTCCTGTTCGTTTACCAAAACAGCACTTGTCGCTAAAATGGATGTTGTACCGGATGTAACAGATACATTTGCAAACTGATAAAGAAACCCTTTTACTCCATCAGAAACAGCCAGGTAGATATCAAAATTTCCGTTACCTTTCCATGGCGTTTCATCAAGTGCATACAAAGGTACGGTAACAGTAAATGTTTGCCCTGTTTGAACCGGCGGGTCAATATTTTCAAAATCCTGTCCTGCCACCACTTTTTGTAACGTTCCTCCTCCTGAAGAAAAAGCCTGAATATCAGCTATTACGTCCCATGCAGATGTACCGGCAGGAAAAACGGCTATAAATCCACCGAGGAAACTTTGAGCTATTAAGTCCGCATCAATTCCGGTAATGACTAATGTTTTTGGTGTAGTATCGCCATTGCCGCCGCCAGTACCGGTACCGGTACCAGTACCAGTACCAGTGCTGCTCTTATGAAAATAGCCATCGGCATCAAGTAGACCACCCATACTCTGGGAAAGTGTGTGGGCAGATTCAATAGCACTGACAAATGATAGAAATATGCCACTGGGAACACCATTGAGCATTGGATTTGAAAGCATTAATTTATTCCCGGTAACGGTGTAATTGGCTGTTCCACCTTCAACGGTCTGTCCGTTCAAAGTAACAGTTGCGCTGATTACTCCTCTTGATGTAGTGACGTTGATTTCTCCGCTTGTATTTGCTTCGCTGATGAGTCTTCCGGAAGAGGTAATCTCAAATATAGGCTCCGCCTCCGGATCATCAACTTGAGTCGGATATAAATACCATTTTGCAATAAGGGCAGGATCAAGCGAGGGTTTTCCGCCGTTACCGCCGGTAGTTCCGGTGTCGCAAGCAGCCGTTGAAAACCCGATTATTGCAACAACGGCAATAATCCCAAAAAGATTAATTGTCTTTTTCATAAATAACTCCTTGGCGGTTGTTATGTTCATTGTAGCCATTTTACCTGTTTTTGATTGAAATGGTAAAGGGGATGTTTATCACCTTTTATTTATTATTAAATTCAATAACCTTTTTTGGCAGCCCCCAGAAATAAGTTGGATAAATAAAACCAATGCTTTCATATTGTTTCAAAACATGTGTTGCCTTTTGTACATATGTGCATTATAATTCAAATTGATGCAATCCAATTATCAATTATACATCAAGTGTATAAATTCAGACACCTTCGGTTAAATTGTTCAAAAACAGGGGAAAAATGGACAGAAGAATACAAAAAACACAAAAGGCCATTCGCAATGCTTTCCTGACGCTGTTGGGTAAAAAGAGCCTCAGTAAAATCACGGTTGCTGAAATATCAGAATTAGCCGAGCTTGGAAGAGGAACCTTTTATTTACATTACAAGGATATTTATGATTTGTATGAGCAAATAGAGAATGACTTATACCATGAAATAGAGCTGCTTCTTGACAAATCATGTGCAGCCAATGACAAGGCTGCTTTAATGGGTTTTATAAGCGCCATAACGGAATATATTGTAAAAAACCGGCCAACCTTTTTACTCCTTATTGGCGCCGGAAGCTCAAGTAGAAATTTGTACAAGTTAAAAAAAATTTTCCAGAAAAAAATGATACAGGAAAACCCAAAATTAAAGAAATCCCAGCATGACTTAATAGAGTGTTTGTTCATTACATCGGGCGTTATTGGTGTTTTAGAGGAATGGCTTTTTAACAAACAAAAAATTTCAGAAAAGCAAATTGCCGAATCGCTGTTCAAAATTCTTCAAGTCTTTGACTGACGAACGGAGTGAGGAAACTAATTAGCAAAACCCAATATATTAGCCAAATTTTTGGAATAACTGTCTTCACTAATTAATAACTTTTTTCTACAGAAAAAAGATGAGCGTTACCCTATTATTACCCGGGGTTTTGATGCTTCAAATAATTTTTCATCCATGGATAATTTTCCTGGTATCTTTTCCTGATGTAACTTTTCCTGATTTTTTTTCAAATTTTCATAGAAATTTGTTTTAGAAAGACTAATATAAGGATTAAGCCATAAGGTACCTATAAATAATGTTAAGACAGTGAGCAAACCCCATCCGATGAAACTCAATTCAAGCAAAAAATATTTCCATTTATACCCTTTCATCATAATTTTACTTCTTTTTATCGCTTCCAGGGGTTTAATATCAGGATTATCATACATAATATAAAATGCCATTGAATACCCGTAATACTTAATTATTCCGGGAATAATCAATAATAAACTCCATAAAAAAGTAAAAATAAAAATCAAAAATATTAACAGGAAACCCGGAAAAAACCGTTTAAAGCCATCAAATATATTTCTGGTAAAAATTTCTTCACCGCGAATTCTCTTTATAAAATAACCGGCAAAACCCAATTCAAACGGACCGGCTGCCAAAAAACTGAATATTGACATTGCCACGCTGATCCCCAAAAACGAAGGTATTTCCGGTATCCACCGGTGGAGTGAATCCAGTGAAGAAATTACATTATTGGGAATATAAATCAAAAACAAAATAAAATAAGCAAAAGCCATTTTCGCCCACGCACCCTTCAGCTGCAGCCTTGCATGAGCCCGTAATTCCCTGTTTGATCGAATCGTGCTATAGTCCATTTACTTTCTCCTTCTATTAGCAGTCAACAGGCTTACCTTTCTTACTGCCTTAAAAATATTCTCGTACCCTGTGCATCTGCACAAATGTCCTGAAAGAAGGGTGCGCAGCTCATCATCGCTGTAATTTTTACCAGAGCGTACAATTTCTGCGGCGCTGATGATGAAGCCGGGCGTACAGAAGCCGCACTGAACCGCGCCCTCGTTGATAAAGGCCTGCTGGATTTCAGACAACTGCCCATCAGCGCTTAACAGGCCTTCTGTAGTGATGATTTCCTTCCCATCAGCCCAAATTGCGAGGTAAATGCACGAGTTATAACATTCTCCGTTAATTATTACATTGCAGGCGCCGCACTCCCCGACCTCGCAGCCTTTTTTTACGCTGGTAAGACGGTACTCGCCGCGAAGCATATCTGTCAGCGAGGCGCGGATATCTACCATGGTTTCGGTATCCCTGCCGTTTATTTTACAGCGAACACGTTGTTTTCTCATAACGACACCCCCGCAAGTTTCAGCGATTCGGTAATGGTTCTTTTTGCAAGTTCCTGTGCCAGGTGCAGCCGGAACTCCTTACTGGCGCGCCAGCTTGTTCTGGGATTAATATCGCTCATTGCGGCTTTCGCGGCAGCGGCGGCTGTTTCAGCATTTGCCGGCTTTCCTGCCGCAGCCTGTTCTGCGCCCGGCGACCGCATTGGAACGGGGCCTGCCACGCCGTAGGCAAGACGCAGACGCTCAATGCTTTTACCATCTTGCGAAAGCCGCACATTGGCCGAACAGCCCAGGGTGGCTATGTCCAGGGCGTTGCGCATGGCGTATTTTATGTAATTGCCGAAACAGTTTTCATAACTCTCCCTGGGAATTAAAATAGCCCGCAGAATTTCATCATGCGCAAGCGCGGTTTTTCCCGCGCTTATGTAATGTTCTTTAATTGGCACAAGCCGTATCCCGCTTGGCCCCAGGTACTCCATCACCGCATCGAAGGCCAGCAGTGTAGAGGCGCTGTCCGCAGAAGTTACGCCGTTGCAGACATTCCCGCCGATAGTGCCGATGTTGCGTAACTGGGGCCCGCCGATGGTTTCCACCGCTTGTCTCAGCACGGGAATGTTTTCCTGAATTATTGGGTCTGATGCAATGTGGGAAAAACTTGTAAGGCTGCCGATGCGGACAGCGCCGCTTGAATCGATGGCAACGCCCCGCAGTTCGTCTATTTTATGGATACTGATCAATGTACAGCCGGCGAGTTTACCTTCGCGAATACCGATTAATATGTCGCTGCCCCCGGCTATTATCCTGGCTTGGGGGTGTTCTCTTAAAAGCGCGACAGCGTGGACAGGGCTTTCAGCTTCGTATATTTCTTCAATATCGTACATGGCCTTTCCTTATATAAGCCCCGCTTTTTGGAATTCCGAAAAAAGCAGGTGCGGGCTCAGCGGAATGGAGTTTATCGAAACGCCTGTAGCGTGTAACACAGCGTTGCGAATTGCCGGGGCACCGGGAACGGTGGGCGGTTCACCCAGACCCTTTGTTCCGTAAGGGCTTGTCGGCTCGGGGTTTTCCACAAACTGCCCTTCCAGGCGGGGGTGCTCCAGAATTGTGGGCAGTTTGTAGTCGAGCAGATTGCCGTTAAGCAGTTCTCCTGTTTTCGGATCGTATAACATCTTTTCGTAAATACCAAAGCCGATAGCCATGCTCATGCCGCCATGAACCTGCCCCTCGGCTGTCTTGGGATTAATGAGCCTGCCGCAGTCATGGCAGTTGATCAAATTAAGAAGGGTAATCTTTCCCAGGGGAATATCCACTTCCACTTCCGCAAAGGCGCAGCCCAGGCTCAGTGCATTGCTCTTTACCTGGGCGGTAACCTCGACGGTTAAATGCTCAGCGTGTTCTTTATGGTAAAACGTATCGGTCGCCAACTCTGCAAGACTGTGGAGTTTTTCATTATTTTTGCTGATTTGAACGATACTGCCGTCAATCAAATCAAGATCGGCCGCGGCTATTTTGTTATATCTTTCGGCGCATCGAAGAATCTTTTCTTTTAGCATAAGGGCAGCTTTGTGAATCGAAGCCCCTCCCACATAAGTCTGCCGCGACCCGTACGCCCCAAATCCAAAAGGAGTAATGTCCGTGTCCTGGGCGCTTATCACATGGATTTTTTCCCAGGGAATGCCGAGTGTTTCGCCAGCCATCTGGGCAAAAACGGTGTCAGCTCCCTGGCCGATTTCAGTTTCACCTAATTGCATCTGTATGCTGCCGTCCTGATTCAAAACCATGCGGCAGGAAGAAACTTCTATGGAAATCGGCCAGACAGCGGTATTGTACCACAACAGGGACATTCCGATGCCGCGGCGAACCGGCCCTGTCTGGTTCGCATAACGTTCCCTTTTTTCATCCCACTTAATCCATTCCCTCCCTTTTTCGACACATTGGCGAAGCGAATCAAAACGATTAACATTTTTTGTAAAGGGATCAACATAACCGACCGGCATCATGTTCAGAAAACGGAATTCCAGCGGGTCCATGTTCATGCTGCGGGCGATATCTTCGATATGGGACTCGACGGCGAATACAGCCTGCGGCGTACCATAACCGCGCATGGCTCCCGCCGCCGCAGTATTCGTGTATACTGTGAAAATTTCTGTCCTGCGGGCTTTTTCATCATTATAAAGCTGGCGGAAAACATTTGTCCCCTTGGCGGCGATTCCATGACCGTGCGAACCATAAGCCCCCTGATTGGAATAGGCAGTATAGGAGCGTGCAACCAGCCGGCCATTTGGCCGCAGCCAGCTTTTAAGATATATTTTTTCGGCGTGCCTTACCCTTGTAGAGCTAAAAACTTCTTCCCTGGTCAGCTCCAGTTTCACGAGACGCCCGCCCACCTGTTTGCACACAAAGGCATTAAGCGGCTCATAGAGACTGTCCTGTTTATTGCCGAAGCCTCCGCCTATATATGGCTTGATTATCCGCACTTCTCCCCACGGAATACCCAGCGCCTGGGCAACAATGCGCCTGACAATGTGCGGTATCTGCGTGGAAGAAGTAACCACGATTCTGCCATTTTCCATATATGCCCAGGATGTTACGCTCTCTATATGGCAGTGCTGAACAATGGGGGTTTCATAAACACCCTCGAAGCAAATCAGCCCTTCTTCTTTTATCGCAGCTTCAAAATCACCATCTTCAATTTTTGTACTCTTTAAGATATTGCCCGGGCTTTCTTCATGGAGCAGGGGTGCCCCTTCCTTCATCGCTTCTTCCGGCGACAGAACAAAAGGATATTCCTCGTATTCAACCTTGATTGCCCGCAGAGCCCTGGATGCACTTATTTCATCCACCGCTACAACTGCCGCAATATCATCGCCGTAAAACCTGACCCTCTTGTTAAGCAGCCGCCTGTCCATTGGGTCCCAATGAGCCGGATCGGTTGACCAGGGGTGCCCTGCGGTAGGATACGGAAAATCCGGTACATCAAAGCAGGTAATAACCTTGACCACCCCTGGAATACTCTCCGCCCCGCTGATGTCCATTTTTCGCACCAGGCCGTTGGCGATTGTTGAGTGAAGAACTTTACAAATAAGGGCATTACGATCAACAAGATCATCAGTATACTTTGCCTTGCCCGAGACCTTCTCCCATGCATCAACCCTTGGTATACTCTGCCCAATGCTCATAAAAACTCCAAATAGATATGAAAGTTCTATATTAACATAGTATAAGAGAGAGACTTAAAAAAAACCTCTATTTTTTATCTTTCTCGGCCTTACGCAGACAAGCCGGCAGATTATCATGGTTATGGTTGGCAACACAAGCACAACACTTGGCATAATTTTCACAGCTGGTGTAAACACAGGGACATTTCTTAACATTTTGACAAGGCATCTTGCACCTCCTTTTCTATTGTGGTAAGATAGTAATAATATAATGATAATTGTATTATTTTTTAGACGATTTTACCAAAAATGTCAACATCAATTTCTTTCGAATTATGTAAGTCTATATGTTGTAAAGAGATAGAAAAAGGAAAATATTAATTAATACTTGGCACGGTTTTTGCTAAGGAGATAAATATGGAAAAAGTTAATGTAAAATACTACACATTGTTGGATTGGCTAAGCCTCCTGCCGGAATTAAAAACCGAGGTGGTCAGAAAAGCAATTCACTTTCTAATAGCGCTCGTGCCCTCGCTGGCGGCCGTAAACAGGCCGTTTACCGTTTTTTTTCTTATTCTGGGCACATCGAGCTATATATACGTAGAAAATTTGCGTCTTTTGGGCGTTACAGTCCCCATTATTTCCTCGATTACCAGTATGGCTTCGCGATCCAGGGATGCCGGTCGGTTTGTTATGGGACCAGTTACCCTGGGATTGGGTTCTATCCTGGCGATTCTTCTGTTCTCACCTCCGGCGGCTGCCATAGCAATCTATGCCCTGGCTTTTGGCGATGGTTTTGCAAGCCTTGTGGGGAAATTCCTCGGCAAATGGAGGCCGTCCTTCCTTCTTGGAAAAAGCGTTGAAGGTTCCCTGGCTTGTTTTACTGCGGTTTTTACCTGTGCATATCTGGTATCCAATAACGCAGCTGCGGCCTTTACGGCAGCCGTTACAGCCATGATCGTCGAAGCCCTTCCTCTGGACGACTACGACAACCTTGCCCTGCCCGTCACCGTCGGGTTTATGGTACAGCTGGCCTTATTGTAAAGCTGGTTGTTGTTTATCTATCAAACACATCATTTTCCTTGATATGATATTGTATCTTCTATAGAATCATTATCAGTCAACCCCGATTAAGGGAAAAAGGGGGCAATACGATAAACAGTATTTGGAAAATCATGATACTGCCCGTTTTTACAGCTTTGATTCTGGCAGGGTGTGCATCTACAATCAGGATACAGGTACCCAGAACTCCGGCTCTGGATACCTCCGGCATAAGACGTATTGCCGTTATGCAATTCAGGGCTTCAGGCGGCAGCGACTACCAGCAGACTGCCCAGTATGCTACATCCACCGCAACCAGTAATATAAGGGCGTTGAATCATTTTACCCTGGTAGATCCATCGGTGATTGTACGGCTTCAAAGAAACAACGAAAACATCGAGGGTTATGTTGACGCCCTGTTTAACGGACAGATAACACGAATTGAATCAAGAGAAAGCGCCGAGCAACGCCAAAGGAAAGACAGGGACGGCAATGAACAAACATATACCTTATACACCAGGGAAGTTGAGCTGGAATTTAACTATTACTTAACACGAGCCCGTGATGGAAGCCTTATAGGACCGATTTTAAAAAGCAGTTCGGCAAGCAGTTCCGGTGAGAACAGGAACAATCTCCAGTCTACAACAACGCTTTTAAGAAAGATAGTTGATGAACAGCTTAGATATCTAAGCAGGGATATTGCTCCGTATACCATTGTCGAAACCCGCAAATTGGCATCAGAAAAATCAAAGGATAAAGAGCTGCGGGCAATAATGAAAGATGCTCTTGCACAGACGAAAGAGGGCAGTTACCGGCTGGCACTTGAATCCTATCTGATAATTTACGCAGAATATAAAAATATTGCCGCAGCGCAGAATGCTTCGATCCTCCATGAAGCTCTCGGTGATACCCGTGCCGCGTTTAATCTGATGCAGAGGGTATTTACAGAAACAGGAAACCCAAAAGCCCTGAATGATCTTACCCGCCTGAATAGAATTCTTGCGGATCAGGCAACAATCGCCAGTGAATATGGTAATACAAGAAGTCAGGCGGAAAGGGTTGCCGCTTTTGCAAGTGATGAAATCCAAAAAATCCTGCCCAGGAACGCAAAAGTCTGGATTTTTAATAATGCAGGAAACAACACCATGACGCAGGCGGTTGTCGACAATCTAATTGCCAATTTTATTTACAGAGGGATTGGTCTTGTCGAAAGAGATAATGCTGCATTGATTGAAGCCGAACACAGGTTCCAGGTGTCCGGCTCCGTCAGCGACGATGATTTTCTGAGTATCGGTAACGCCTACGGAGCTAATACGATTGTCGTTGTTGGTATAACAGGAGCCGGCGATATGCGCCGGCTGCAGCTTAGGGTGCTCGATATTGAAAGAGGCGTCCCAATCATGCAAAGCGATACAGGCGACGCGTGGAAACTGTAAAAGTTGTACCAGCTGCCGAATTTTAGACTTACATAAAAATTTTTTAAAAGTTCCACTCCACTAATGCGCCGGAGTATCTCCGCGCCATATATATGTATCTATGAATTTCATTATTGATTTTCATGGCTGGCGGCATTGGCTGCCGGAATTTTTTTGGAGGAGGAATTATGAATAACCTCAACTCTATTCTTATCGAGGGGAATCTGGTACGGGATCCCCTGCTTCGCTCAACGCCCAAGGGTACGCAAGTCTGTACCATGAGCCTGGCTTCAAACCGTTTCTACAAACAGGATTCAGGCTTTGAAAAGGAAGTTTCATTCTTTGACGTAGAAACATGGGCGAAACTTGCCGAAGCATGTTACAACAAAGGACACAAAGGGCGGGGCGTCCGCGTTGTAGGACGGCTGAAACAGGATCGCTGGAATGATTCGGAAGGCAAACCGCACTCCAGGGTAACCATTGTTGCGGAGCATGTGGAGTTCCGTCCTGAATTTAAAAAGAGCGATGGCACCAGGTCTGCTGTTGCAGGGACAGATATGGATTCTTCGGATGAAGATGATTACATGGCAGACCATATGTCTTCTGTAGCGGCAGTAAAAGAACTGGAACCTGCTGCGGTGTTTTAAGCTTTATAATGGGAGGCAGGCTTTACGCCTGCTTCCTGTTCTTTCTGCTGAAAGAATCCGTCTTTCCAGTTAAATCGGCTTACATTGGACAGAGGCTTGCCGTCTGTTATCATGCGGATTAAATCACGGTAGTATGATTTTTTCAGCGCCGCACCGGACAGATCGACAATAAAACGGGCGAAGCCTGATTCTTTCAGAAACGGAATTTTATCGGTTATGGAAAAAGGCTTTTCCGGGTAAACAAACGATGTTTCATAATCGGTAACAAGCGAAAAAATTTCTTCCCTGTTATCTGCAAGCGAAGAAAACTTGTATATCTGCCCCAGATCAGTTCTGATACGGAACAGGGAAGGCCGGCCAAAAACAGTAATAAAAAACCTTGAACGCAGCCGTTGATCATGCTGGTTAACTGTTTCCAGGGTGCGTTCAAGGTTTTGCCGGTTATTTTCAAGCGGGGAAATAAATCCGTCCGCCCCCAGGGAAGCGACAAAAGACAGAGACCAGGCGTTAAAGGTATACAGCCACGGCCCGGCAATCAGCAAAATATCGCTCTTCCCGCGGAAAAGGGAAAAATGCCCCGGATTATTAACCACGTACTGCCTGTAGCCCTTTTCGATAAGCCGCCCGATTTCCTCCGCCATTTTTGATGAGCCGCCCTCCGGCAGCCCCTGCGGGAAATAAGGGTCCAGCACAAGAATTATTTCGCCGGGTTTAAACGGCAGCGGCTTGTTACCGGAAAGAAGCGGGGCTGCGTTTTTTCGTGTGTATGAAAGCATCACCCGTGCAGGGCGGGAAGACTGAACTATGTAAAGATCGTTGGCATTGGAAACAACGACATAAAGGCCTTCGGGAAAGGGTTCTTTGTTTTTACCCCGGTTTCTATTTTTAGTTTTGGGCATTTTTATTCGTGACGAGGGCGCTTTGTCCCTGCCCGGTCCGCGTCCAGATGAACTGCGCTGAATTACAGGCGTGTACCTTTTTACCATGGCCTTGGTTTGGATAAGATATACCCTGTCGCCAAGCCTGAAACCTTCGGGAATGGAAATCCAGCAGGTGTCGCCGGCCGGCTCGGCAAAGTTAAGTTTATGCGAAACCCTCTCCGAATCATCGCTGCGGTGCAGCCGCACTGAATCCCCTGCGGCGGGAATTAATCCCTGCGGCGGCGAAACAAGAGCCCGGCATTTACCGCCCTCGCCCTTTACTTTAAGAATAGCCCCAAGGCTTATGCCGGTGCCGCCGTCCTGTGCCGGATTTAGCCAGCCGGCCGGACTGGCGTTTATGCCATCGAAATAGAACCGTGTTTTAGACCGGGCAAAATCATTTATCAGAATTTTCTGCCCTTGCTTTATGCTCCGGTTAATATTTTCTTCATTGCCTTCGATGATGGCATCGATTACCAGCCGGTAGGCGGAAACTACAGTGCCCACATATTCGGCGCTTTTCATGCGGCCTTCGATTTTGAAAGCGTTTATTCCGGCGGCGGCTAAATCCGGCAGGCGTTCCAAAAGCTGTAAATCCCCAGGGCTGAAATAATAACCGCTTTCGCCGCCACCGGTTTGCGCGCTTCCGGCCTGCGAGTAGAGCCTTCGGCAAGCCTGAGTACACATTCCCCTGTTGGCGGATTTGCCCCCCAAATAACTGGAAAACAGGCAAAGGCCGGAAGCGCAGATACACAGCGCGCCATGCACAAAAACTTCAAGCTCCAGATTGGTTTCGGCTCTTATGCCCTGCAGTTCTTCAAGACACAGTTCTCTTGCCAGCACCACGCGCGAAACGTCGTGCCGGGATAGTGCATTAGCCCCCCTGCCGCTGGCTATGTTCATTTGTGTAGAGGCATGGAGTTTCAGGGAGGGGAATTCTGAGCGCGCCATGGCAATAACGCCAAAGTCCTGCACAATGATCGCATCCGGCCCGGCATCGGCAAGATATTTAAGAAGCTGATACATTCGATCCGCTTCACGCTGTTCAAAAACCGTGTTTACCGTAACATATATTTTCTTTCCCATCCGGTGCAGGGAACGCCGGGCCGCCTCGAACTGCCCGTACGAGAAATTTGCGCTTCTAAGCCGGGCATTAAAATTTTTAAGACCCAGATATACCGCATCCGCTCCCTCCCCTACAGCGGCGTCCAATGCCTCGGGGGATCCGGCGGGTGCGAGCAACTCGATGTTTTTTGCTGTATATAACACAAAGATAATTCTACTTTCATGCAGATGCAAACACAAGGGCAGGGAGGACACACACATCAGGATGCCTCTAATAAAAATGTAACCGAAAATTACCTTGACAATCAGAGTAACAAATTCTACAATATAATCATGAATTTGAAGACAGTGCTTGCGGCAAATACCATAAACCTTAACCTGAAAGGTTCGACCAAGGAAGAAATTATCAATGAATTGCTAAATACATTGATTGATGCGGGAAAGATCCAGGATCGGGAAGCCGCATATAATGCAATCATAGAAAGAGAGCAGAAAATGTCTACAGGCATGAAGCATGGGATTGCAATTCCTCATGGTAAAAGCTCCGCTATACGCGAGCTTGTTGCCTGTATCGGGGTTTCCGAAAACGCAGTGGACTTTGATTCTTTGGATCGCCTGCCCTGCAGGATATTCATAATGACCTTATCGCCGATTGAAAAAACCGGGCCACATTTGCAGTTCCTGGCGGAAATCAGCCTTCTATTCAAGAGCGCCGAAAAGCGCCAGGAAATCCTGAACGCAAAAACACCCGAGCAAGTTCTAAAAGTACTGTCAGAGTGAGGGCGCACCTTTCGGGTTTTTATTTTTTACCACGAACCACACGAACGACACCAACCTGTCGTTCGAAATCCATTCGTCTTACATCTTTAACACAGTAATTTGTGAAATATAATTGTCTTTGTTATTCGTACCCAACTATTCCAAACAACGGGTTCGTGTTGGTTAGTGTGGTTAGTGGTTAAATATTCTTTTCGGACAATTCCTTTTTCTAGTTTCCGCGGCGCATACGAACGCCTAAAGGCGTCCTACATTTACTGTTAGAGTTAAGTTTTCCTGCGCCGGAACGTTTGGATTTTGTTCATCTGCGCCCCTTAACGGGGCGCTTTTTTTAGTTCCCGCGGATTTGCCTTAGGGCGTTTTGGGCGAGGGTTTTTACTGCGGGAACCCAGTCCAGAGCAATGACAGCATTCAGAGCGGCTACGCCATTGCGGTTCCTGGTACTGCCCAGGGCAGGAATTATAATCCGCACCATTTGATTATCTTCTGTATTCAGCGTGCCGTACCTTAGCTTGGAATTCATCTCCATAAGAAATTTGTTCAGTAATCCGGCAGAATCATCGTTCGCCAGTTTTGCAAGGGTGTTGATCGCATCTTCTTTTTCAGTTGAATTAAGCCCCTGATTGTAACAGCGCTCCAGCGAGGGATAAACAGTATTGTTGGCTGCGCCGTAATCCCGGATCATCCTCATCGAGAGCATCCGCAAACGGTGCATTGTATTTTGCTGCCTTATATCGCTGGTGGAAATTCTCCACGCTTCGCTCAGGGCGACGGCGGCAATGGCCGCTTTTTTATCTTCAGAAAGATCGTAATCTTCGATATGCTGGAGCGCATCAAGTTTTATCTCGAAGCTATATCCCGGGCTCCTTATTATTTCAGTCATAAAGGGCGACGGATCCTCTGCTATAATCGGCAGGGATTTTAGCGCCTGATCTTTTACCCAGTCAGGGTACCAGCCGACAGAAGCGAAATAAACCGGCAGGTAGCATGAGGGGTGGGCATAACCTTCCAGCGCCACGATTGCGCCATAAGCAACTCTTTCGTAGTACAAAAGATCGGATGCAACCACATGATTCGCCTCATTCAGGATAGCAATTATCTGCTCCATATATGTAAAAGCCTGAATCCTGCCAAGAGCTGCCATTGCCTCGGCGCGCACCAGAGCATCGCTGAATTGATCCACTACAAGCCAAAGATCCGGAGCGGCAAGCAATTGCCTTTGGTTTGCCAAAGCTACGGATAAATGCATTGCCTGATTATCCGCAGCATGGAGCTGTGTCGCCCCGCTGACATTCGGATACTCGGAAATCAGGCGGCGCAGCGCACGGGCGTAAAAGTTTTCCGGCATTGCAATTTCCTGCTCTCTAATCAACTCCAGTACATTCAGCTGATCGGTATTTGTTAAAGCCATATCGTAGATCTGCGAGTACATTTCCCCGTCATCTGCATAAGAAAAAGCCGCAGCCGCGATAAATAATATACAAAAAACAAATTTATTCTTCATGTCAGTTTCTCCTTTCCTGAAATAATTGTGCTATACATAGTATAATACAATTCAACGGTATTTTGAATAGTTATTTTATGTATTCCGCCTGGAGGATGGCAATATGCGAATCAGCGGCAACCTTATTTTGGATGATGAAAACAGGGCTTTAATTCTTAGGGGCGTCAATCTGGGCGGCGGTTCAAAAAACCCGTTCGGTGCGCCTGGCTGGGGCTTAAAGAGCGAATCCCTTAAAAACCCATCGGAGGCCTCTTTTGTGGGAAGGCCCTTCCCACTGGAAGAAGCGGAAAGCCATTTCCGGCGGCTTGAACAGGCGGGGATGACCTTCTTACGCTTGGTTATTACCTGGGAAGCCATAGAACACGCAGGGCCGGGCATTTACGACGAGGCATATCTGGCTTATTTACGGAAAATTCTTCTGACGGCGGAAAATTGCGGGGTTTCTGTCTTTATTGATCCGCATCAGGATGTGTGGAGCCGCTGGACCGGAGGCGACGGCGCTCCGGCCTGGACGCTGGAAAAACTGGGCATGAACCTTGTTATGCTGGACAGATGCGGCGCCGCTATTACAAGGCAGCGCTATGGCGAATTTCACAAAAGCAAAAAATATCCTGAAGGGGAGCCATTCCCCAGAATGATGTGGCCGTCCAACTACAACCGCTATGCTGCGGCAACAATGTTCAGTCTGTTCTTTGCCGGAAAAACTTATGCGCCCGGTTTGACAATGGACGGAGAAAATATACAAGACTGGCTTCAAAACAGATACCTGGCTGCGTTCCGGCATGCTTACCGCCGCCTGAAAAATTGCCGCAGCATAGCGGGCTGGGGGGCAATGAACGAGCCGCACTGCGGCTTTATCGGACACCGGAATCTTGAGCAGCCTGAAAAACAGGTAATTCCATTCGGGCCAAGACCAAGTCCGTGGCAGGCCATCTGTGCCGCATCGGGTTACACTGTAAGGGTCCCTGTGTATAACGCAGCTTCCCTTGGCCGAAGGGTAAATGGTTACGAGCTGTTTAATCCTGACGGGCTTTCACTTTTTAGGGAAGGTTTTTGCTGCCCGTGGAAGCAGGCCGGCGTATGGACAGATGAGGGCGGAGCGCCCAGGCTGCTCAGGAGCGGGCACTTCAGCATTAAAGAACACGGAGCGGGTTTTGTTGATGGTTTCCTGAAACCATTCATTATCCGGTTTATAAATACAATGAAAGAAGCTGATGAACACAGCCTGTTTTTTATAGAGGGCATGCCTCACATTTCCAGCGCAGATTCCCACCCTGCATGGAACATTGAAGATCCGCCCAATGTGATAAATGCCTTTCACTGGTACGACGGTTTTTCACTTTTTACAAAAAGTTTTCGTTCGTGGTTTACCCTTGATCCCGATACATCAAAAATCATTTTAGGTGGAAAAAAAGTAAAAGCGTTTTTCACCGAATGTCTTGCCAAAGGCATTAGGATCACCATGGAAAAAATGGGAAATATACCATGCCTGCTGGGAGAATTCGGGCTTGTCTTTGACATGAATAAACGTAAAGCCCTTGCCACCGGAAATTACCATTTGCATGAGCAGGCTCTGTCCATGTATTATGACGCGATTGATGCAAATCTTTTACACTCGACAATCTGGAACTATACGGCAGATAACACCTGCGAATACGGCGACGGCTGGAACGACGAGGATCTTTCAATTTTTTCCGAGGGCAGGGAGCGGGCCGCAGCAGGCTGGAAGCGCCCATACCCAATGGCTACTGCCGGCGAGCCGCTTTCAATAAGCTGGGACAGAAAACGAAAAAATTTTCATTACCGCTTCCGTGCCGAAGGAAAAATAATACCGCCGAGCATCATTTATCTGCCTGTAGAATTTTTTCCGGAGCCGCCGCTGGTAGAAGCCAGGGGCGTTACGCGCTGGGAATATACGCAGCAGCGGCTATTAATCTACAACGACGGCCACAGCGGAGAAGCGGCAATAAAAGTACGCCCCAGGTAATTCCGCACCTTTGCAGGCGGCTGTTCCTGAATTTCGTCTTCTTCCACCAGGATAACTTCATCTTTTCTCAGAAAACTATCGCTAAAGTGGTCTTCAATTTTAATGCGATTCTCAAGAATCCGGTTTAGATAATCCAGTGTAACTTTCGGAGTGCCAATGTTTTTGATTCTGCCTTCTCCGGCATTGTACATTGCCAAAGCGGCAATTTCGAATCCGGTCGTATCCAGACAGTGGCGTAAATGACCGATACCATAACGTGTATTATCATTGATGTTAAAAAATGTGCCGATTTCCAGATGGGGGAAAGACCTGTCATTTAGCTGAAACAGCCCGCGATCGATGCTTTCATTCAGGTTTTTAAGATTTACCGCCCGCGGGTTAAAACGGCTTTCCTCCCAGCTTAATGCAAAGGCAAGCGCAGGCGGAACACCAAAATGCTCCGAGTATGCAAGAATTGTATCCGCTATTTCCCGGCTTGAGCACAGCTCGGTAAAATAATCAATTACCCATTCCCGGTATTCGGGATCGCTATACCGTTCCAAAATCGGATCGGGCGTTTTTTTTACGGGCGCTGTAAAGAGACAGTCATACTCTTCCGGTTCAGTTTCCTCTGTAAAATCTGCCGTTGCAATGTTTTCAGGCTGTCCATAGACCAGAACATTGGCGCTTGAAACTGCTGGTGACATGCAGAGAATGAGCGAACCCAAAACTCCGGCAAACAAGGGAAAAACAAACTCCATTTTTACATTGTGAAAATTCATATTTTTTAATCCTTACCTAAAGTATACAGTTTTTTTTACTTAATTTCCAATTATTTTAGCTTTTATCCAATGCCCTTACACGGATAATTCCGTCTACATTGATGATCTGTTCCAGTGTATCAATCGGGATGCTTTGCTCGGTATCAATTATATTATAGGCGTACTCATCACGGTGGTGGTTAATAAGATCGGTAATATTGATATTTGAGCCTGCAAGTATGGTTGTAATTTGTCCCACCATGTTGGGAATATTGCGGTTTATAACCAACAGCCTGAAGGGGGCGCGCTGATCAAGTTTACAGCGGGGAAAATTCACCGAATTTTGAATGATGCCGGTTTCCAGGTAATCCATCAGCTGCTTTATTGCCATAACGGCGCAGTTATCCTCCGCCTCGGGCGTAGACGCCCCAAGATGCGGGAAACAGATTGCGTTTTTGCATGCAAGCAGTTCCGCCGTTGGAAAGTCCGTAACATAAGCGCCCAGTTTCCCTTTCGACAGGGCTTCGATAATATCCTTATCGTTTACAAGGGCGTTCCGTGACAAATTAATAATTCGTGAACCTTTTTTCATAATGCGGAATTTTTCCGCGTTTAACATGCCCTTTGTCGTATCGCTCAGCGGAATGTGCAGGCTGACATAATCGGCTTTTGCCAGCATCCAATCCAGAGTATCTGAGCGGACGACTTCACGGGACAGGTTCCATGCCGCATCCACAGAAATATACGGATCGTAGCCGATAACATTCATGCCCAAGGCAACTGCGTCATTTGCGACCATCACGCCAATGGCCCCCAGGCCGGCTACACCCAGGGTTTTCCCGCGCAGCTCCGGCCCTTCAAAACGGGACTTTTCCTTCTCAACAATCTCCGGTACCTCGCCGGCCCTGTCCGCAATTGCAGCTGCCCAGTTTATGCCGGCGACAATTCCGCGGGATGAAACAAGAAGCGCGGCAAGAGCCAGTTCCTTTACAGCGTTGGCGTTGCCGCCCGGAGTATTAAAAACGACAATTCCCTTGTCGCTGCACCTGGGAACCGGAATATTGTTGAAACCGGCGCCGGCACGGGCAATGGCCATAACGGAATCGGGAATTTCCATATTGTTCATATCCGCGCTTCGCACCAATATGGCGTGCGGTTTTGGAATCTCGCTGGCAAATTCGTACTTGTCCCTGGGAAAGAGATCCAGCCCCGCATGAGAAATTTTGTTCAATACTTGAATTCGAAACATATCAGGCATTTCCATTTTCAAAATTTTTTATAAAGTGAAGCAGCGCCCTTACTCCCTCGACGGGCATTGCATTGTAAAAACTGGCCCTCATTCCGCCGACCAGGCGGTGTCCTGCAAGGTTTACCAAACCGGCCGCAGCCGCTTCTTTAATAAAACGCTCTTCCAGTTCGCTCTTTTTTTCCGGATCTTCCGTTCTGATAATAAATGGTATGTTCATCAGGCTGCGGAAGGGTTTTTCTACAGGAGAAAAAAACAGTTTCGAGCTGTCCAGATATTGATAAAACAAGCCGGCTTTTTCCCGGTTTATTTTCGCAATCGCTTCTACGCCGCCAAGGTTTTTTAGCCATTCAAGTACAAGCCCCATCATATAGATGCCGTAACACGGCGGTGTATTGAACATGGAACCTTCGGCGGCATGTGTGTCGTAACGCAGCATTACCGGAACCCACTGAGGGGCGCGGCCAATCAGATCGTCCCGGATAATGACAATCGTTGTTCCGGCAGGCCCCAGGTTTTTCTGTGCGCCGGCATAAAGTATGCCGAACCGTGAAACATCAAGCGGCTCCGAAAGAATACAGCTCGAAATGTCGGAAACAAGGGGAACACTGCCAGTGTCAGGAATATCCGTCCACTTTGTTCCCACGATTGTATTGTTCAGCGTTATGTGATAATACGCGTCTTCCGGTTTTGATGCCGGCGCTTTAGGGATATAAGTGTAAGCCCTGTCTTTTGAACTGGCCCTTACATCCACAGCAGCGTATTTTGAAGCCTCTTTCGCGGCTTTGTCCGCCCAGATACCTGTATCAATAATTACAGCCTGTTTTCCCTTTCCCGGAGTTTCTCCGGCTGCCAGATTTAGCGGAACCATCGAGAATTGCGTATACGCACCGCCCTGTAAAAAAAGCACCCGGTAATTTTCCGGGATTCCCATAAGTTCCCTTAACAGCGCTTCGGTTTTCTCGATAATGGGCTTAAAGTCTTTTGAACGGTGAGACATTTCCATTACCGATTGGCCTGTACCGTTGGTGTCAGTCATTTCTGCGGCAGCCCTCTCCAGAACCGGTAATGGCAGCACTGACGGGCCGGGTGAAAAATTATAAACGCGCATACTATCCCCTCTTTTATATTTTATCAAAATGAGTATGCATTAGCAATTGCTCACACTTTGCTTTTCTTATAAAATAAACCCATGGCCGATAAAATTTTTACAATATTGGATCTTATTGACCTTGATCTTAAAGAACACAATTCACTGAATCTTCGCTGTATCGCCGGCAGAAAAGGACTTACAAGGGAAATAAGTATTCCCGATATCAACAGACCCATGGGAGCGATAATGGGGTTTTTTGAAGATTTTGCATACCAGAGAATACAGCTTTTCGGACGGGGCGAGGCATCTTATCTGCGCCGTCTTCATGAAAGAAGCGAAACTCATACCATACGGGAAATGTTCAAATACAATATGCCCTGCTGCATCTTTACCCACAATTTAAGTCCGAACGAAGAATTTTTGGCAATCAGCGAAGCCGCCCAATGCCCCATTTTGCAGACCAGTTTGGGTTCCGCCAATTTTTCTTCGCGGCTTATGCGGATACTTTCCGAGATTTTTGCGCCATCACAGAGCATTCACGGGGTACTTGTGGAAGTTTACGGCCTGGGAATTTTACTGCTGGGCGATTCCGGCGTTGGTAAAAGCGAAACAGCCCTTGAACTGATTATGCGCGGGCACCGGCTTGTAGCGGATGATGTTGTCGAAATACATTGCGTAAACGGCAATATCCTGGTAGGAGCGGGAGCGAACAAAATCATCGGGCACCACATGGAAATTCGCGGCCTGGGTATTATCAATATTACACATCTTTTCGGAGTCAGGGCTATCCGTGACCGCAAGGAAGTTCAGCTGGTGGTAAAACTTGAAACCTGGGATCCTGAAAAATCCTATGATCGGCTTGGCTCCGAGGAACACACAATGGAAATTCTGGAAGTGAACATTCCAAAACTGGAAATACCGGTTAAGCCAGGGCGCAATATTCCGATTATAATTGAGACTGCCGCTATGAATGAACGGTTGAAATCGATGGGATACAATGCCGCCAAAGAATTCAATAAAAACATTCTGAAGTGGATTGAAAGTGATACCGTGCGTTCTGTATTCTTTGGCTATGACGATATTATTTAAGGGCTGGTGATGACGGAAAAAATAATTACAATCGCCAACAGAGCCGGAATTCACGCGCGCCCCGCCGCAATTATTGTTCAGGTAACAAAAAATTTCAAATCAAATATTTATTTTCAAAAAGGCAATAACCGGATAAACGCCAAATCCATCATGGGTATTATCACCCTGGGAGCGGCTTATGGAACTGAAATAAAAATAATTGCCGATGGTGAAGACGAAGAAGCCGTGATTGATTCTCTAGTAAGGCTTTTTGAATCCAAATTCGAAGAAGAGTAAAGGAGCCGCGGTGAAAACTGCCAGAACTCACCCTGAACACTCAATTATCAACGTCAGGGTGCTGATACTTATCTACGTCCTGTTATGTGTTCTAACAGTTCTGTTCTCCCGCAATTTTTTTAACGATACTCTTCGAGACGGCCAGGTGCCGGATAAATTAACCTTGATTGTCTTCTTTACCATTCCGGCGGTATTATTTATCTTTTTGGGTATTTCGGTTTATACACTCTTCTCCGATATAATAGCCCGCCGCCCGGGGAGCAAATTCAAGGCACGGCTTTTTGCGTACTTTATCGTAATAGTTTTTTTTTCCGCAGCTCCGGTAACATTAATGACCACTGCCGCCGTAAACGAGGTTGTCCGTTTTTGGCAAAACATAGATGCCGCCTCGGCTTCTGTGGCAGCAAATAGTTTTGTGATGGACAATTATTCGCTGCACATTGAACGGTTTCAAAACATAATAAACCAGACAAATTTTTCCCGCCTGCCGCCGGGAACCCTGCCGCCGGATATTGTGGCAATTCAGTTGTTTGAAACCGATTCGCCGCAGGCCGGCGGAAACGGCTGGAGGGACATATCCTTTACAGGTGAAGAACGGTTCAGGCTTCTGCAGCCGCCCGCCGCTGAAAGAGGACATGCGCCGAGAGAAATGCCCAGGGATATGGGAACGCTTCGTTATGTGCAATTTGCGGCAGGAAACACCCTGCGCCTAATCAGCTATAATCTGGGCGACGACTTTGACTGGGGAAAAGACGCCATCGAAAATCTGACAGCCCATTTTGAAACAATAGATACGCTGCGTGACAACCTGAAACCATTAATTATTTTTTACTATGGCGTGTTTTTCTTTCCATCTCTTCTTATGACGGTGATTATCGCTATTTCATTCACACGCCGCGTTACTCACCCAATAGTTGAACTTACCGAGGCGACCCGCCGTGTAGCCGAAGGAGATTTTTCTATTCAGATTTTGGCACGGCGAAGCGATGAACTGGGGTTATTAATCCGTTCGTTCAACGCAATGGTACGCGATCTGGAAAAATCCAGAATTGCCCTGATAAAGGCGGAAAAAATCTCGATATGGCAAAATATGGCCCAGCAATTGGCGCATGAAATAAAAAATCCCCTTACTCCAATCAGGCTTTCGGCGGAGCGGGTATTGCGCCGCTGGCAGAAGAATAGGGAAAGTGTCGATGAAATTCTGGAAAGCTCGATGCTTGCGATCATTCAGGAAACAGAGGGGCTTTCAACATTGCTGACCGAATTCAGATCTCTTTCAAAGCCGATTGAACCGACTCAATCATGGACAAACATGAAAGAGACCGTCGACGAAATTATCAGCCCGTTAAAAAATTCCTATCCTAAAGTAAAATTTGATGCAGAACATACAGATACAGGCATCGCTGTAAAGATTGACAAGAACCGGCTTTCGCAAATACTGACAAACCTTATCATTAACGCAATAGATGCCGTTGACGGCAGGGGCCTGATTGAAATCAGGGCGGATATTGTCAAAAAGCGGGATAGCAGCTACTGTAGACTAAGTATCAGGGATTCCGGCAAGGGCATAAGCAAGCAGGAAGAACCGCTGATTTTTACTCCTTACTTTACAACAAAAGAATCCGGTACAGGACTTGGGCTGCCTATTGTTGAACGAATTGTAAATGACCACGGCGGTGCAATCTGGTTAAATTCGGCGGAAGGCGCCGGTACAACATTTTTTGTTGATCTGCCGGCAGAGAATAAACAAGAAGGCTGACAATGGCGGCGATTCTAATCATCGACGACGAACCTGGCATCAGGCTGACTCTTGCATCAATTCTTGAAGATGAAAAATACACTGTTTTTACCGCTGAAGACGCAGTGGCCGGTCTGGACGTATTAAGCCAGGAAACCATAGATCTGATTTTTCTCGATGTGCTGCTGCCCAGGCTGGGAGGCATGGAAGCACTGGAACGAATCCGCAGGGACTGGCCGTCGGCGGAAATTGTGATGATCTCCGGTCATGCAAATGTTGACATGGCTGTAAGGGCGATTAAGAACGGCGCGTTTGATTTTCTGGAAAAGCCGTTGTCGCTGGACAAGGTTCTTACAATGTGCCGCAATGCCCTTGCCCTGAAAAAACTTCGTGAAGAAAACCGCAATCTAAAAAGAAGCAATTATCTGGTTCGTGAAGAAATAATCGGGGAAAGCGCCGCCATCAGCAATATCAGGGGACTGGTAAAACAGGCGGCAAACAGCGACGCGCGGATTCTGATAACTGGTGAAAACGGCGCGGGAAAGGAAGTAATCGCTAAAGCGATACACCTTGGATCATCACGGGCCGAGGGCCCCTTTGTGGAAGTGAATTGCGCGGCAATACCGGAAAACCTTATAGAAAGCGAGCTTTTCGGCCACGAGAAGGGAGCTTTTACAGATGCGGTTTCCAGCCGCAGGGGGCGTTTTGAAATAGCCCACGGCGGGACCCTGTTTCTTGATGAAATCGGCGACATGAGCCTTTCCGCCCAGGCAAAAGTGCTGCGGGTCATTCAGGAGCAGAAAATAGAGCGCATCGGAGGAGAAAAGACCATCGAAACTGATGTACGCATTGTCGCCGCTACCAATCAAAATCTGGAAAAGGCATGCGCAGAGAGCCGGTTCAGGCGGGATCTCTTTTTTAGACTGAATGTTATCCCCATTCATGTCCCGCCCCTGCGTGAAAGGCCGGAAGATATCCCGCTTCTGCTGTTTCATTTCCTGAAAATGCAGGGCATAGAGCCGGAACCCGAGCCGGGGGCGATGGAATTTCTGACTGCCTATGGGTGGCCGGGGAATGTAAGGGAGCTTAAAAACCTTGCGGAAAGAATCGCCGTAATGCACACGGGAAACAGCCTTTCAAGCGATGCGCTGAAGGGGCTTCTTGATAAAAAAAATGAAAAACCGCAATGGGGCGGAACAAAAACCCTGCCGGAAAGGATTTTAGACAAGGGATACAACGAAGCCAGAGATGGCTTTGAAAAGTATTATTTGGAGTTCCATCTTTCCAAAAACAATGGTATAATATCCAGGACTGCGGAGGCTATCGGAATATATCCCAGTAACCTTCACGGTAAACTCAGGAAACACAATATTACAGCGGCAAATGTAAAGGAAGAGAGATGAAAGATTTGACGGAACGCCAAAAAGAAATTCTTTCCTTCATCACCGGATACATCAAAAGAAACTCATATTCTCCCGCCATTCGGGACATTGCGGAATATTTTTCCATGTCTGTCAAAGGCGCGCATGATCACATAACAGCCCTAAAACGGAAGGGTTTCCTTAAACAGACTGATAAAAGGCCCCGTACCATGGAATTAACCCGCGGCGGCAATGATGATACAGCCGTGCATATAGAAATACCAATCCTGGGAACCGTAGCCGCCGGAATGCCCATTCTTGCCGAAGAAAATTTCGACGGTTATATAACAATGCATCGTTCAATGCTGAAAAAAAGCAAGAAATACTTTGCCCTGAATGTAAGGGGCGATTCCATGATAGATGCCGGAATTCTGGAAGGCGACACGGCAATTATTGAAAAACAGAACGTTGTCCGCAACGGGGAAATTGTGGTGGCAGTAATTGACGAAGCGGCAACCCTGAAGCGTTTTTTTAAAGAGAGCACAAGGATAAAACTCCAGGCGGAAAATCCGGCGCATAAACCCATTTACTGCCAGGATGTAAAAATTCTCGGGCGCCTGGCCCATGTAATCCGCACATACAGATAATGGCCTGCGCTTATATATTTCTCGGCCCGGAGCTTGGAAAAAAGCAGGAAGCCCTCGACGCCGTCAGGAAAAAACTGGTTAATGCGGAAGAAACTGTTTTTTACGCCGGGGAAACCCCCGCAGGCGCAATTATTGATACAATATTTAACGACAGCCTTTTTGCCGATTCCAGGCTCGTTATAGTAAAAAATGCAGAACAAATTAAAAATGAAAAGGAGATCGAGCGTCTTGTTTCCTGCATAAAAAAAGCGGAAGAAGGAACCGCTGTGGTTCTGCTCTCCGACGAGATAAAACTTGCATCCGGTTTTGACGATGCAGTTCCAAAAGAAAACAGGCAGGTTTTTTATGAGCTTTTCGAGCGGGAAAAGAAGGAGTGGCTGCGTACTTTTTTTAAACAGAAAGGTTTTAACATTGATTTAAGCGGCATAGATACAATTCTGGAAATGGTTGAAAACAACACCGAAGCCCTGGGGCGGGAATGTTCAAGGCTCATCTGTTTTCTGCCAAAAGACAAACCGGTAACGGCGGTGGACATAGAAAAATGGCTTTCCCATAACAGGGAAGAATCTGTTTTTACATTATTTTCACACATTGCCGCCGGGAACCTTTCCAAAGCGCTGGAATCGCTGCATGCCATGCTTGCCGCAAACGAAAGAGCCGATAACATTCTTGCCGGTCTTGCCCGCAGCTTCCGAAAGCTGGGCGATTATCTTGCGCTGCTGGAAAAAGGTGAAACAAATTTTTACGAATTAAAAAAAATCGGCCTTTCGTCCCCAAAAGCCAGGGACGATTATGCGGCAGCAGGGCGCCGCTACAACATTGCAGCCGCAGATGCATGCCTTGCACTTACCGCAGATTACGACATTCTGCTGCGCTCCCCGGCAGCCGCTCTGGGAGACATACTGATGGATCGCTACATTCTCGCAATATTTGCCGCAGAAAAATTACCTTCGCCTGCGTGATAACAGAATAAGCCTGAACAAACTCATTAGTGCGGTAATTGTATAAAAAAGGCGCCCCTCAGAACGCCTCTTTTCTCCCTTTGCTATTTGCTAATTGCTCCTTGCTATTTGCTAATTGCTCTTTGCTCATTGCTACCTGCTAATTGTCTGTCACCCTAATAACCAATCTATAATATTGACCTTTTGAATGCCCTTATGAGTAATCGCAGGTTCAACATCAGTGGTAATTAATGTTCTTCGATAAAAATCTTTAACCAATTCAAATGGGCGTATTTCCCTTTCAAAGGTACTTTGCTCTTTTGTAGTCCAGGCTACCTGAATATATTCCTGTTCACCATTTGTTTTTTTTACGACAAAATCAATTTCTGAATTATCAGCTTTACCTATATTTACCTGGCAGCCGCGTCTAAGCAATTCAAGATAAACTATATTTTCCAGATCATGTCCCAAGTCCGGATGGCTTTTTTGACCGAGAAAATGTTTTTTGAACCCTAAATCAACCACATAGTATTTTTCCTGGGTTTGCAAAAACCCTTTGCCTTTTAAATCATAACGCTTAACCTTGTAGAATAAAAAAGATTCTACCAAAGCGTTTATATAGTTATCAACTGTGTTATGCGAAATAGACAGTTTATTGATTGTTTTAAGTGTATTGGTAATTTTCTTTGGGGAAATTATTGATCCAATGGAATCAAAGAGAAAGACAGTGGTTTTATAAAAATGCTCTTCATTCTGCCATTTATTTCGCACAAGCACATCTTTTTGAATAATATTGTTGATAACTTCCTGAATATAATCCCTGACAGAGCTTTCCGGCAAACCAAAAAGTCCAGGTAATCCGCCATTGTCCATATACCTGGTAAATAGTAAATCGGTACGGGATATATCTATTTGCGTCTTGAGGAATTCCTTAAAGGAAAATGGCTGTATATGAATGGTAATGTAGCGGCCGGTAAGCAAGGTCCCCAATTCGCTTGAAAGAAGCCAGGCATTTGAACCGGTTATGTATACATCAATGTTATGTTTTACATAAAGAGCGTCTATAAGCCGTTCAAAATTTTTTATCTGCTGCACTTCGTCCAGGAATACATAGCAGGGCAAAGATATGTTTAATTGGCTAATTATATGGTAATAGAGACCTTCGTAATCATGCAGCCACTTGCTGTTCTCCATGGCTTCCATGTTCAAAAAAACTATGTTGTCTTCACCAACATTATTTTCCCGTAAATAATCGCAAAACATCTCAAGGACGGTCGATTTTCCGCTTCTTCGTACGCCGGTTAGGACTTTTATCAGGTTTTTATCTTTTAATGAGATGAGGGTCTCTATATAGTCCTTTCGTTCTATCCGTTCCATATACCCCATTATATAGACCAAAGTTGTGATTAGTCAAGAGTTTGGTCTATAGAGGTGCTCCCTGCTCTTTGCTCCCTGCTCATTGCTAATTGCTCCCTGCTCATTGCTCCCTGCTATTTGCTCCCTGCTCAAAAGCAAGGGCGCCGCCCTCAAAGCCAGCGCCCCTACCTTTGCTCCCTGCTACGGCTGTTCCACCGTAGTAAAGTTTTGCCACAGCGAGTGCGCGGCGTAGTTACCCAGCGTTCCTGCAGGCACATACAGCGTGATGTTACCTATCGTAGTACCGCTGAATGACGGCGTTATGCCTGTTGGCGGCACAGTCCAGTTAAGCCATATATCCGTAAGGTTGGCGCATTCTTGGAAGTTGTTACCACTAATCGCTGTAACGCTTGCGGGTATGCGTATCTCCGTAAGTTGGCTTCGGGCTGTCGCCTGTGTTCCGATTGATACCACTCCGGCGGGTATTGTATAGGCACCGGTCAGCTTCTCGGGTATCCAGCGAAGGTAGTATTGCGGATTGCCGCCAGTGGCTTCGTAGAGTACGCCGCTTGCATCAACGCTAAATACTGTGCTTCCCGAGGCAACGGTGATGCTCAGATTTTCGCAGGCAACAAATACCGGGTTCGCGGAGTTTATACTGTTCAGGCTTGCAGGCAGGTGCAGCGATGCAAGGTCTGTGCAGCTGGAAAAAGCATATGCGCCTATGGATAATAGCCCTTCCGGCAGGTTAAGCGTTGTAAGGGCGCCGCAGTTTGCAAAGGCATAGTTGCCTATTTGGGTAATGCTGTTGGGCAGGGTTACAGAGGTAAGCGCATTGGTTCCGTATGTTTCCATAAACGCTTCCCAGTGCACCTCTGTTACGTTGTAGGTTATGCCTCCGTATTCAACCGTTGCAGGCACCACAACCGCGCCACTGTATGTATTACGGTTATCCCCAGAGCCGCCGTATTGTTTATTGGTTACCCTCACATTGCTGCTCGATATAAGACTGTAATAGATGCCGTCTTTCTCAAACTGGTCGGCAACGGATACTACATTTACATAAGCGCTGCCTGTTACCGTAGGATTCGACACCGAGCGGGCGGTAACAATAATGCCGGTTATCGCGGTTACTCCTGTTATAGTGCCGTCAGAGGCAATGGTTATGTTCGTACTTGCCGTTTCCCATGTTACGCTCTTGTCGGTGGCGTCAGAGGGAGTTATCGCAACCGTAAACTTGGCGGTTCCGCCCTGTACCACTGTCAGCGGGTTGGGCGTAAGCGTAATGCCTGTTACGGCAACATCGGTAATTACAAGGCCGAAGGCCGCCGGGGCAGCTCCGTCTATGGAGACTGTTAGCGGATAGTTGCCACCGGCAACGGTATCGCTTACCGTCAGGGTCAGCGTCCCTTTGCCGTCGCTCCCGACCACCACATCGCTCTTCACGCTCACGCCGGCGGGCTCTCCACCAAGACTTGCAGGGTAGCTTCCTGCCGCTATGCTCACAGTAGTTACTTCAAAATTTACGTCTCCGCCAGTGCCTGCGTTCACTGTTCCGATCTGCGTTCCAACGGTCAACGATTTCGCCGCCGATACCGTAAACTCCGCATCAACCGATGTTTCAGCGTCGTTCGAGCCGGTAATGTTGATGGTTTCATTGTAATTTCCTTCCGCCAAACCCGCTTTCGGCTGAACGGTGAAGGTCGCCGTCGCACCGGCAGCCAGGCTGGTGGTTGACAGCGTACCGATGTCATAGTCCGCAGCCGTCGGCTGATTCAGCGTTACAGTGTCTGTGCCCGTATTGGTGACAGTTACCGTTTGCGCCGATGGCTGTGTGTAGCCCTCCGCAAGCGAGCCGAATGATGTCAAGGTTGTAGCGCTGATTTCGTAGGTTAGCGCCGAATTTGTTGTCTCGCTTTTGGCCGTATACGCCGCCCTGTTGCCCGCCTCATCTTCGACTACAACGATGAAGTAATATGTTGTGCCCGCCGAAAGGGCGCTGACGTTGAATGTCGCAATATCGGCTGTGCCGCTGGGGTTAAGCAGTGTACCGTCTGTAGGCAGGCCGCCGCTCATTGTAAAAGCACTGTCTTTTTGGTAGACGAAATACAACAAGCTTGCAGGCGCCGTTATATCGTCCGTTGCCTTTGCCCAATTGAGGGTCAGCGAGTTTGTTGTAACACTTGCGGTTGTTATCGTGCCGCTGTTACCGGGTGTAGGTGGCGTGGTGTCGGGGGCAGCTTCCGGCGTCCTGTTTGCCTGCCCAAAGCCGACAATGGTATTACCCGTTGTTTCAACCTTGTACACCTGTACATAAATCGCCGTGCCGTTCGCTCCGCTTATGTCCGTTGCGGCGGTATAAGCCGTGGCCCCTGTGATTGTTGCTATCGCAGCGCCATAAGCCGGAGCGGTAACAGAAGCGGCGCTCTTATTGTAATAGAAAGCAAAACCCGTCGCCGCTGTTTGCGCTGCAAGTGTTACCTTGCCATCTCCGGCTGTCAGGCTTACTGTCAGATTTTCCAGCACCGGCGCCGCCGCAGTTGTCTCACTTTTTGCCGTGTACGCCGCCTTGTTGCCTGCCTCGTCCTCAACCACAACGATAAAGAAATAGGTTGTGCCCGGCAAAAGGCTGCTGACATTGAATGTCGCAATATCCAGTGTGCCGCTTGTATTCAACAATGTGCCGTCTGTGGGCAGTCCGCTTACCATGGTAAAGGCGCTTGTTTTTTGATAGACAAAGTATCTTAATGCAGAAGTAGCGGATACATCATCTGTGGCCTTCGTCCAATTGATGATCAGCGAATTGTCCGTAACACTTGCGGTTGTTATTGTGCCGCTGTTACCAGGTATCGGCGCTATATTGTCTGGTGTTGCAGTAGGTATTCTGTTTGCCTGCCCAAAGCCGACAATGGTATTACCCGTTGTTTCTACCTTGTAAACTTGCACATAAATCGCCGTGCCGTTTGTGCCGGGAATATCTGTTGCCGCATTATATTCGGCGGCGTCGGGGATTGTTGTAATCGCATCTCCGTAAGCCGGTGCTGTAACAGAGGCGGCGCTCTTATTGTAATAGAAAGCGAAACCTGCCGCCGCCGCTTGCGCTGCAAGTGTTACCTTGCCATCTCCGGCTGTCAGGCCGACTGTCAGGTTTTCAAGGTTCTGTACGGGTTCGCCGTCTGTTGTTACGGTAACAACACACTCTGCTGTAAAGTCGCCGTCGATAGTTGTTACGGTTATGGTAGCTGTGCCTTCTTCTGCGTCTTCCGGTACATTGATAACACCATAAACGTTCACAGCGGCAAGAGCGGGATTATCGCTCTCCCATCGTACACGCTTCTCTGTAGCGTCTTCGGGGTCAAAAACCGCAGCAAGAGTTTCAGAACCGCCGGCTTCTATTGTTACCGCAGTTTTGTTCAGGCTGATTCCTTCTACGGGAATAAAATTATCTGCGGAGTAAACGTATACCGCAAAACTTACGCTTTTACCGCCAAAACTTACGGTTATCTCCTGCTCACCCTCGACATCGGGATCAAAGCCGCTGATGGTACAATCGCCTATGCCCACAGTCGTACTCGTACCATCACTGTAATTTACAGTTATTTCGAAGTCTTCGAGTTCCAGAAGCAGGGCAT
>Ga0099364_10000687_pt1 | contig 57978 bp, 48 predicted proteins | sample TergutTh196P3_FD_73070 | JGI IMG/M metagenome (GOLD analysis project Ga0099364, IMG submission 73070) | Microcerotermes parvus P3 segment gut microbial communities from Pointe-Noire, Republic of the Congo - Th196 P3 | ecosystem: Host-associated > Arthropoda: Insects > Digestive system > Gut ... | reverse complement strand
CATTCTTTCGAGGAACACCCCCGCGTATGCGGGGAACACACCTTTTTCCTTTTCGTCAATTTTTGCCGAAAAGGAACACCCCCGCGTATGCGGGGAACACTCATCATCACGAAAGACTTTAAGACGATAACACAGGAACACCCCCGCGTATGCGGGGAACACGCCTACAGACGGGAAAAAGTACAGTCTATCTGAGGAACACCCCCGCGTATGCGGGGAACACCCATATTTTCTTTGAAGGCTTGCCGTTCTCCCAGGAACACCCCCGCGTATGCGGGGAACACCAACTCCACGCTCCATGCGGGCAAGGTTCGCAGGGAACACCCCCGCGTATGCGGGGAACACAAGAGTACAGGAACTTTGCGACTTAACGGTTGGGGAACACCCCCGCGTATGCGGGGAACACATCAAAACGGGCGTGTGACAGGCGTCTGCATAGGGAACACCCCCGCGTATGCGGGGAACACTGTCGCTCCTGCGGGAGCAGAAAGGTTGGGTTAGGAACACCCCCGCGTATGCGGGGAACACCTTTTTTCCTTGGTCTTGGTCTTGAGCTGGACGGGAACACCCCCGCGTATGCGGGGAACACAAGAATCCTACACGTATTTGTGGGGAATGCTTGGGAACACCCCCGCGTATGCGGGGAACACGGTTTTACTCCTTGCATTTTTCCCGTTACAGGGGGAACACCCCCGCGTATGCGGGGAACACTTGTTTTGTCAAGCCGATTTTTTCCCCTATTTGGGAACACCCCCGCGTATGCGGGGAACACCTCAATCCCCATTTACCAAGAAGCTTATGCGTAGGAACACCCCCGCGTATGCGGGGAACACCAGAACCGGAGCAACTCATTGACATTCTTTCAAGGAACACCCCCGCGTATGCGGGGAACACTCATGGCGGGTTCTGTAGTGCTGTTCAGCAATGGGAACACCCCCGCGTATGCGGGGAACACGGTGATTTCAACCTTTTTTGCATGTCGAAGCCGGGAACACCCCCGCGTATGCGGGGAACACCGAAAACCGCGTTGATTACGCATTTCATACCAAGGAACACCCCCGCGTATGCGGGGAACACCCTCTTGACAAAATCACAGAACCGGAACAACTCAGGAACACCCCCGCGTATGCGGGGAACACAAAGATAAAGATATGCTTCTTGATATATAGCTAGGAACACCCCCGCGTATGCGGGGAACACTGTCTGATTTAATGCGAGAAGCTGCGAAAGCTAGGAACACCCCCGCGTATGCGGGGAACACTCAATCATTAAAAGGTCGCTTTGGAGCGATTGAGGAACACCCCCGCGTATGCGGGGAACACCGCCTTGACTTCCTGTTTGCTCTCCTCGGTACAGGAACACCCCCGCGTATGCGGGGAACACTCCCTCTTGGAATTTCGGGAGTTATAGCGTTTGGGAACACCCCCGCGTATGCGGGGAACACCGCTTCAAGCCGCACCAGCTACACAGGCTTCAAGGAACACCCCCGCGTATGCGGGGAACACTCGCCGCCGCTTTTTTTGCTTTCTGATTCGGAAGGAACACCCCCGCGTATGCGGGGAACACATGTTCTCGTTGTAGTGTTGAGTTCTGGGGTGGGGAACACCCCCGCGTATGCGGGGAACACTTCACGAATCCATCTACGCACCGTTCCCCTCAAGGAACACCCCCGCGTATGCGGGGAACACGTATCCGTTGCGTATATCATCTTTTTGTAACCGGGAACACCCCCGCGTATGCGGGGAACACTCTACAGCCGAAACGAAATCCGCTGTGCCGTAGGGAACACCCCCGCGTATGCGGGGAACACATGAAACGTGTCATATAATCCCCGAATGAGCAGGGAACACCCCCGCGTATGCGGGGAACACCTTTATGCCCGATTGAGGTGTTGAACTGCCGCAGGAACACCCCCGCGTATGCGGGGAACACCAGATGGTGAAATGCTCTGAATGTGGCGGCATAGGAACACCCCCGCGTATGCGGGGAACACGGAATTAACAAGACCAACATTGATGTAGTTGAAGGAACACCCCCGCGTATGCGGGGAACACGGCGAACACTACCACGAACGCTGCGCCAACGAGGGAACACCCCCGCGTATGCGGGGAACACTCTACATGGGACTGGCTTTATCCCGATGGCGAGGGAACACCCCCGCGTATGCGGGGAACACGTATTCGTCGTCTTCGCAGTAGTCGCTGTACGGGGAACACCCCCGCGTATGCGGGGAACACTTCGCTGTATTCCGCATCGATGGGTTCAGTAGGGGAACACCCCCGCGTATGCGGGGAACACATAGTATATTAAGGTGTGGTAATCTCAATTATAGGAACACCCCCGCGTATGCGGGGAACACCAAGAAAAGCATAGCCGGCGTTATCGGCGTAAGGGAACACCCCCGCGTATGCGGGGAACACTTTGTTCGTCCTCGTCTGCAACGGCACGTAGTGGGAACACCCCCGCGTATGCGGGGAACACCTTTGCAAGGGGATATGTGCGGCTTCGGTGTCGGGAACACCCCCGCGTATGCGGGGAACACAATGCGTCCCCAGCATATACGCCCACGGAATAGGGAACACCCCCGCGTATGCGGGGAACACCATGAAGCTACTGGAGACTACTATAAGCTATCGGGAACACCCCCGCGTATGCGGGGAACACCGCAATATCATCGGGATTTATACTTCCAATATAGGAACACCCCCGCGTATGCGGGGAACACAACCCCGGGTATATCAACGCAAGCTATGTACTAGGAACACCCCCGCGTATGCGGGGAACACCACTTTTGAGGATGCGAGATACTTTGTCCCCTGGGAACACCCCCGCGTATGCGGGGAACACGTCAGTAGTTTCGTCTTCAATTTCAGTCTTAGGGGAACACCCCCGCGTATGCGGGGAACACCTTAGCAGAACGAGAAGCCTAATAGGGCTTCAAGGAACACCCCCGCGTATGCGGGGAACACCTATGCGGTATTATTTTTGAGATTTGTCAGTAGGGAACACCCCCGCGTATGCGGGGAACACTCCTCAAAAGTGAGTTTTCGGAAGCTCTTGCAAGGAACACCCCCGCGTATGCGGGGAACACATAAAATCCCACTGGACATATGAATATTGTGGGGGAACACCCCCGCGTATGCGGGGAACACCCGACAACAGGCAAGTAACGACGCACTCAACCGGGAACACCCCCGCGTATGCGGGGAACACAAAAAATCCCGTCAAGTCGTAAGACAAGCGGAAGGAACACCCCCGCGTATGCGGGGAACACCCTACGTATATCTATGGGGTATGCTTGTTGAGGGGAACACCCCCGCGTATGCGGGGAACACAATGTAAAAATAATCCACCTAGAAAAAGGTGGAGGAACACCCCCGCGTATGCGGGGAACACCTCGCAACCGTTTTGTTAAAATCCATTGTTGAGGGAACACCCCCGCGTATGCGGGGAACACTTGTCGCTTATTCGCCGTGTTTTTGCGTTTTCGGGAACACCCCCGCGTATGCGGGGAACACACTTGGAAATCCCTGATTTTACCGCCCTCCGTCAACCACCAAAAGCACAAATTCCTTTACTTTGTATTCGCCGTAACTACTCACACTACACCCCTTCAGCGGAAACGCTTTGCGTTCCGATACTTTGCCGCATTGCTGAACCCCGTTTTCGTCAATGTGGACTTCTTCTTTTTGGCTAACCTTCCGACCGAGGGTTTCATCATCAGTTTCAATCCGTCAAAGTCAATCGGCTCCCATACTTCGCCGCAAACACGGAAGTCAAACCCTTGCTCGTTGTTCGTACCGAACACCATAACTGCTCGTCCGCCTTTTCGCGTCTCTTTGACCCTTTCCCATAACTTATCCCGCACACGGGTGCTTACCTTTCCTACGTAAATACCCGTGGCAACTTCCCAGAGCCATTTTGTCAAATCCCCTCTTAACGGCATAGGGCAGCTCTCAAGATGAAGCACTATCATTCTAACACCTTCCCATATCCTTCGGTTTCGGACTCATCCTCGTCCATATCAAACATAGTTTGAGTATAGTACGATACGCCGCTTTTCAACAATCCTTGCTTGTCATCCCAGAGATTCAGCACATCACACTCGGGAATATCCTCAGTGATACCGTCTCTTGTCAACAACCGATGAATATCCTGCACGACCCGCGTCAGTATCTTCCCGCTACTTACAGCATCGCGGACTGCCCGTCGCGTAATCGCACCGATGTCGTCTGTTTCGGCATTGTTAGCCGCCACATCAAAAGCAACCGGAATTGTTACCTCTGCTTTGTATAAATCGGCAATATCATAGACAAACGAACGCTCATGCCCGGTATGGATGAACCCCAATCCCGGAGAGCAGCCAATCGCCGCAATGACGCTGTGTGCAATTCCGTAGAGACAGGCGTGTGCGGCTGATAAAGCACGATTGACGGCACTCCCTGAATCGAAATCGTTAGGGTCATACTCCCGACCGTTCCACTGAACCCCTGTCTTCTTGGAAAGATTGCGATACAGTTGACGCATACGTGCACCTTCCATCCCTCGCAGTTGTTGAATAGTCAGGTTGTCAACAGGAATATCACCGAAACGCATTGCGTACATCCTTTTTGCTACTTCAGCCCTTGTTCGCACGTTGGAAACAAGTGCCGCTTGAGCTATCAACAGTCTTGATGAATGAGTAAGCGGACGACCGTGCGCGTAATACCGGACACCACGCTCCCCGACCCAAACAACGCTCGTTCCCGTATCACCGATAAGCTCCATTGCTCGATGCGTTATCTTAGTGCCGGGGCCGAGTAAAACCACACCGAGCATTGCCGCCGGAACATGGACAGTCCCGCGCGAATCCGCAACTGTTATAGAACTTGAATCACGGTTTACAACACAATGCTCCAGGTAAATAAAAGAACAACGCTCCTTTATTTGCGGGAGTTCTTGTAATTCAGGTTTCTCTGCCCCAAATCCGCTCATAGTCCACCTACAATCGTCATGAGCCCGCACCCGTATGCCTTAGCGCGCCCGAATCCGCGGGTGAGAGTTTCCCTGAAAACATCCACGTCTATGACTTCCAGCACGCCCTCAAAGACGGAGTAATCAATTATAACGGGACGCTCGGCTGAGGCACGATAGAACCGTTTTCGTCCCGTTTCCACCAACGCAGACTGCACCGGCTCGAACCCATTCGGGTTAGCCTTTGACGCGAACCAGTTTTCCTTTTGTTCGACTGTAATATGCGGATAGATTTTCCCGCGTTTCGTGTTTTCGGAAAAAACGCTGTGAACCGGATTCCCGCAGAACCGAAATCTATACTGCCGTCCGGTTTCGATTCTGCTCAAAAAGCCGGAATAGTCCTTTGTTTCCCCTGAGCTTCCGAATTGTGCCGTGAGCGTGGCAAGCTCCGGACGCACGGCAGACACAATCAGCATATACGACTTTTCTTGTAATCGGTCTATTCGCCATAATTTGCGGGAGTTCTCCGATTCCGGCTTTGTGTCATTAAAGCACGACTCCAATGCCGCGTGAAACACCTGCGGCGAAGCGAACGCCTTACGCGATTTGAACATATCAAGCTCTAAACGTGAAATATACACGGCTATACCTCCCCAAATGCGTCATGTTCCGTATATCCGATTGCATATCGGCGACGTTCCCAACTAAAGCTGACCGGTTGAACCATCCGTCGTATTCCCTTGCCTTGCCTGCTTTCGATATGGTATTCTAAGTTCTCGGAAGGCTTTTTGCCGCGGTGATACTCGCCGGCAAGCCATTCCGTACTTCGCAGAGCCTCTTTCAAAGGGGAATCCTTGATTCCCAAGCACAGTTTCCCGGCGGGCGGACAGGAACGCCGCCCCAAATACAACGGGAACACAGGTGTTCTCAAGGCACGTTCCAATGAGTTCAGAAACGCACTATCCCCCTCTAAGCCGACAAGGAACACCCCATCAGAGATGTAGTATCTCCACGATTGGTACACGTCTTTACCGCCGTAGTTCGCCGTATGGTAATCGCATATAATCTGACCGGGTTGGTCAAGGCGGACTCCAAACCGTAACCGGGCTAAATCGTCAATAGCTTCATCGCGTCGTCGCCCGAGTGCGGCGGCGATTAGCCCTACAATGCCGCTCTTGGTAGGCGCAGAGGCGGTCATTCGGCGTTCGAACTTGCTGTCGAATCCCCACGATTGCAACGGAGCCGCCAACCTCAACAAAAGAGTACTCATGCCCCCTCCTTGACCTTTGCGGCAACGATTTTCCCAAGCTCATTGAGGAAGGCATCGTCAAAGGTTCGGCGTTCACCGAGACCGGACATATACTGCCCGATAACGAAACATTTCTCCGGGGCATTGCTGAAATCGGAGTAGGCGTTTAGTGCATACTTCTCCAACGCTTCTGTAGAGCGTGCTACGAATCCCTCGCCTGTCATAGGTTTCTCGAACGCCCCGACCAGGTTTAGCGGCTGGTCAGTACGAACAGCAATCGCCACTGCATCCGGTTGTGTATTCGCGGCGAAGGTGTTCTGCTTACCCGTCGGTAACGCCTTTACGAAAGCCCGCGTAAATTCGCTGATTGCCTTTGCGAGCGCAATCTCGTCTTTCGCCAACTGCCCGAACAATTCGTGAGCCGCCACCGTTGCGTAGCGATAATAGGTCGCTGAGGTGTACTCAACCGTACCAATCATTCCCGCCCCGGCTGTATCTTCAGGGGAGCAATCGTCGATAGCGGTGAAATAATCGAACTCGTTATCGGCACGGTGGGTGGAAATCGCATGAGCGACCTGTGAGGAGGCATCGCAGTTAAGGTCAGGGGCAGAGGCGACCATTCTGCCAAACAGAGCTACATCGACGGCATTATCCTCTTTGAGTGTCTGCTTAATTGCCTTTGAGCGTTCTTTGCCATCGATATCGTCGTTCACAATCAGATTGGCAATGTTCTTTGCCTGTTGATTGCCTATGAAGAATAACGCTTCCGATTTATTTGCGTCTTTCTTGCTTGGCTTGACTAAATCCTTGAGTGCTTCCTGCACTTTAGACATAGCCTCTTCGCGCGTGAGAGTCGGCGGCGACAAGGCGACGACTTCATCGGCGACGAGGTCGAACACCCGAAGCGTTCGCGTTCCTATGTCCGAGACATCGAAATGCTCCTTGAACATCAGCCGCATTGCACGTTTCCACGATTGGGAAGACACCCGCGCACGACGGACACCTCCATAAATCGCAGTCTTGGGGCTGCCTGTATCATCACGATTAAGGCAACTCGGGGGGACGCTTTGGATTACGTGTAGGTCTAAGTAAACTTTACTCATTGTCGGTACTTTCCTTTCTTTTTGAATTTAGAACGCGGTAGAAATCTTCGCCCCAGCGCAACCGCACGGAATCCTTCCGATCACGCATTTGACAGAAATACAAATCGTTTGCGAATTGAGGATAGTCCATTTTGATGCCGTCCGCCTTGAGCAGTCCCACGATTCCGCGTGCGTGGTGTGACAACTCTGTTAGATTCGCCGCTGTTAAGACTGCATCGAATCTGCGTTTAACCGCCGACAGACGATTCTCGTCAGTGCGAATCAATTTCGCAATAGCCGCCCCGAATGAGCATCCCTTGTAATTGCCGTCTGCGTCCTTGCCGGATTCGCTCATGCTCTCCTGCTTGCCCTGTCTATGGAACGCATACAGCGTTAATGCCGTATGAATCGCATACTCGGCGTAACCGGGTTCGCCGTTCCCGGCGTACCAGTCATCGCGGAGGTCGGCTAACGTAACCTCCCAGACTTCGGGGGATGCCCCCGGGTGCTTGCCTATGCCGCGTCTGAGCTTGGCGAGCATCGCTTGGCTTGACGGACTTTCACGGTCTAACATAGCTATTTTCCGTCCCACGAAACTCCCTACATATCTGTCATTTCTTTGGTTTTCCACTTGGCATCACTCCTTTCATTCCTAAGAATAATTTGAACGTCACAAACGCTGATGCCGCAGTAATGGCTTTGTCGTTGACAATTCGCCCCACCATAGCCTTTTCTCCGGCATTGGAAACTAATCCCTCGCCGACTTTCAGCAGAACGCGATACACATTGTCGAGGAGTTCTTCTACCGCGACATCCACGTCCGCGTCGAGGTTTTCGGGATTTATACCCGCAAGCCACCTCCTGAACAGCAAATCTATAGCCGAATATGCCTGTTCACGTGCGGGTTTCTGTATGTTTTCCGGCTTATCGCCGCTCCAACCGCCGGCTTTCTCTATTTCAAGAGCTAATTTCCCTACACAGCTTACCATTTTGTCAACCCTGTCTATTGCCTTGATAATCTCGTTAATCCATCTACCGTCAAGTTCAGCGAAAACTCCGGTGTGGATTGAAAACGAATCCCCCCAGACATCTTTGACCGAACCGTTCATAGACTTGTATGAAACTTGTGCCGCACATACCGAAACATTACGTGATATCAGCGGATTACGCTTATCGTACAGGTTTTCAATCCAGTTGAACAAACCCGGTGTTGATGTTTTAGCGGCTTTCCCGACCAATGCGGCAAATCCGCGCCATAACTGAGCTTCTTCGCGATGCTTTTTAGGCAGATAAACATTAAGTCCTCTTCCGTCTTTATCTTGTCGGAATAAGGTCATTTGCTCGAGATTTTGCACGCCTGCCGTTTTATCGAACAGCTCGCCGCCCTCCTTTTGAATCCCGATGACTCTTTCACCGACTCTGACTAATTTCATCCGCCTTGACTGCAAGGTGAGCAACTCAATCTGACTTTTGGGTAACGGCAGTTCGTTAAACGGCACAGTCTCGGAATCCTTCTCCCATGCCGCCTTTGCGTCTTCCCACTTTTTCCCGTCGCAAAAAAGTACGAAATTCAGCATAAGCGTCTCGAAGAGGTTTTTGCCCTCTGCGTAAACCAACCCAAGTTCGCCACACCAACTTATGTTCATCTTTTTGCTTAATCCCCGCTCCTTGTACTGCGGAGTTTCAACCGTGGCATCGAAAGCGTTGTGGTAAATCAGCCAACGTGCCGCTTCCGGATAGTCTATAGCGTCCGAATCAAGACGAACACCGAATTGCCGTTTCTTGTTGTCGCCCTCGGAAATATCGCCGATAATACCGCGGACTCCGTAAGTCTTTCCCTGAAAGACAGACTCATCAGCTATCTGATAGAACGGCCTTTCCGGGTGGAACAAATAGAACCGCTCGTGCCGGTCAGTGAGATAAGCGTCTATAGCGTCGCCGAAACTCCCTTGAACCCATAATCCTTTCCAGTAATCCGCGGCTTCTTTCACGATGTCGCATTTTTTATACTCGTCGGTGCGGGTATACACAGCGTGCATAATTGACAACAGCAACCGCAGAATTGCCACGTCCTGTGCAGGGAGTTCCCCCGCTAACGCACGCAATTCATGCGCTCTTGCGAAAATGTTACGCAATGACAGCTCCGTTCGCTTGCCGCCCGAATCTTCGGCAATCAGCCACGGCTCGTCAATGAGGTTAAACTTCTTGTCCATACTTATGTTCATACTTTGGTTCATACCTTTCTTATCCCCAATTCCCGGGAATATTCAAAACTATGCTCACCTACAGTGGCTTTGCATTCCTCGTCAAAAATTAACACAAGCGAACCCTTCAGCCAATAGGAGGCATACCAACTCTCCGCTATGCCTTCGGCTCGCATTGACTTTTCCAACCCGGAAATCACCTCGTCGATTTGGGAGCCGTACAGACCCGGTAATCGGACAAAGCAACCGGCGATAATCTTGGCTAAAGCGTTATCCGGAGTAGTCCGCGGTAATACGATTCCGTCATTTATGTGCGAGAACAGATGCAGTGAGACCCCTTGTTTTTGAACTGCTATGACTTCCAAGGAATCCGTGCCGTCACGGACTGTCGCTTCCGCGCCCGACTCCGATATGTTGGCTTCGCCCCGTTCACCGAGCCAGCCAATAAGCGTACTTTTGAGTATAGGCCTGCTTATCTGGAAGCTCTCGGCTTTCCGCTTGCGTTTTGCATTGTATTCATAATCACCGTATACCATTTCAACCAATCGCGGAATATCGCGCGGGAGCGCAATCGATTCCGGCAAAGCACACGCTGTCCTCTCAAGAAGTTCTTTGTCGTATACAAATGCCGCCCCTTCCGACGCATCCATTACATAGCAAGTCGGCAGGGAAAGTTTCTCGGGGCGTGAATCCCTGTTGTGCCGATGAAGTCTGCCTATACGCTGTAACAGCAAGTCCATCGGGCAGAGTTCGGTAAACAGTACATCGAAATCAATATCCATCGATTGCTCAAATATCTGCGTCCCTATGATAATTTGTGTCCCGGTGCGGTTTCGCGATGACTTGCCGAGCATTTCAATCAACATCTTCTCGCGGGTGAGCCTGTCCGGATTGAGGAATCCGGCGTGTAGCAGAGTGACGCTTTCCGCCCCGAATTGCGTTACAATGTTCGTGTACAACTCCTGCGCCTGCCGCACCGTGTTCACAATTATACCCGCATATCCGCCGGCGGACATGAGTGACTCCAACGTGTTCACAAGAGAATCCCGGCATAGGCGATTCAGCGCGACCTCCTTAGAACTCCCCGCTTGAACCGGAGCAGACTTGACTTCATCGGCATCGGTATAAGTAATCTGAGGGTATGATTGCATTTGAGGGAATACGGCGGTTTTCTTTTGATTCAGATAGGCATTTATCACGGCGCGTCTGCGTGAATCGGGTAAGGTCGCCGATAAGACAATCACGGGGACTCCGTATGCGCCGAGCCAGTTCAATGCCCTTAACAAATAGCTTTCCATATAGCAGTCATAAGCGTGACACTCGTCTATGACCACGACTTTCCCGGCTAACCCCAAATGACGCAACGCAAGATGTTTCTGTTTCAGTCCCGCCATAAGAATATGGTCTACCGTCCCGACTGCAAAATCGGCAAGCAGACTCTTCTTTCGTCCTGAAAACCACTCATGTACCTCTGCATTGGAGTTATCGGACACCTTCAAAAAGCTGTACTCGTCGTTGAACATCGCACGTCCGTGAGTCAACCGAACGCTGTATTTGCCGTTATACTCTCTAGCTCCGGAAATTCGTACCGAATTTCCTCCGCAGGGCGAGCAAAGCCCGCCCTTTGGCACATCGAATCTGCTAATCCAGTCCAAGACTCGCCCGAACATAGCGTTTGAAGTCGCTTGCGTAGGCAATGCGAAGTAAACACCGCGACTGCCTGTCCGGTTTGCGAGGAGTTCCGCCGCCACCAAAGCGGCTTCTGTTTTGCCTCCGCCCATCGGGGCTTCCAGCACGATAATTCCGGGACGCTCGGTGTTTTCGACTATATTTAACAAGCTCTCCTGAATCGGGTGCATAGAACGTATGCCGAATCTTTCAAGATAGAGATTTTCACCGCCGGACGCACCCGGAATCCAACACGGCGGTAAATCCAACAGCGAAAACGCCTCGAGTGCTTGTCGGCGTGACTCGGTGCGCGTTTCGTCTACCGGGAAGTAATCCGAGTTACTGGCAATCCAGTCAGCAATAATGACCAATCCGCTCAATATCACCTGTGTAGTCTGAGTTAGTGTAATTTCCGCTATATCTTTCTTTTTCAACCCCGAGAAGTCTAATGCGCGTTCCATCAATGCGTCTTGAGCATGAATCCAATCAGGGGCGAACGTTATGTATTCAAGGTCGTTAATTTCTTTAACAGTTGGAGGAACGCCGTGGTGAGCCCCCACAATAACACAGAGTGATTCCTCAAAGCCGTGCCGTTCCAGGACCGCATACGAAAGCAGGGCGTGCTTTTTGCCGCCGGGTAGCTGCTCCTGGAAATCCGGGGAGGCTTTTCCCACATCGTGGATTCCCGCCAGAAACACAAACAAGCGTTTCGCTAAGTCAGAATCCGGCATTACAGAACGCTTGATATTGGGAGATACCCAGGATTCCCACAATAATTCCGCGGTATGTGCCGTGTCCGAGAGGTGCGTTTGTAACGGCAGACGATTATCGCCGCCGAATCGCGGACCTCCCGTTTTTCCCCATAAAGTCAACAAGTTGTTTGCCTCTTTTCTTGTTAATTTCAAAAACTATACTCATTATAAGAATATCACTCTTGAGAGTGAAAGTCAAGAAAAAATTAAAAATTTTTGACAGTATATTCTGCACGGAATAATAGGTGACCGGCAGAGGTATTAAAGGAGTAATACGTATAATCAAGGCGGTACGGCGAAAACTAGAACCATGTTTATAAAATACGCAACCCGATTCGCTAATGTAATCGCTTTGTTGGTGGTATTCCAGGTGATTTTCTTCATGGCGTTGGTATACGGGCTTCATCGAATCTACTTTCCCGCCTCAATCGCACTGATTGCGTTAAGCGTGATTTGTGCTCTGTTCATCGTAACCGGGGAATCCCATCCTGTTTTCAGGCTGGCATGGGTGACGGTTATCATGCTGATGCCGATTTTCGGCGGGATTATCTACGTTTTCTATCATCGGCGAAAAATCGATATGTTGGTGGCACATTCACACTCTCAATGTCTGGAACGTGCTTTGTCCCACGAAATCCCCGCTTCCGCGCAAGCCCCCCAACTCGACAAGGGTTCGCGGTTGATTTCGGATTATTTGAAGAACACGGTAGGGTTTTCCCCCGCGATTACCGAGAACCCGGTGTATTTTCCCGTGGGGGAAGAAAAAATTGCCTATCTGCTCGCTCACATGAAGAAAGCCGAACGCTACATCTTCCTCGAATACTTTATAATCGAAGAAGGTCTGGTTTGGGACAGTATTTACGAGGTTCTTGCACGGAAAGCGGCAGAAGGCATAGATGTCCGTCTTATTTGCGATGGTGCGGGTTGCCTTTATCCCCTCCCCCGGCGATTCCGCTCACAAATGGAGAAAGCCGGAATAAAAGTCCGATTGTTTAATCCGGTGCGACCGTTCGTCTCGGCACGAATCAACGCACGCAATCACAGGAAAATCGTGTCTATTGACGGCAAACTCGCCTTTTGCGGCGGACTCAACCTCGCCGACCAGTACGCCAACCTCAAGGAAATGTACGGTCACTGGAAAGACTCCGGTGTTATGGTGGACGGTTTCACCGCCTGGAACATGACTCTACTGTTCCTGTCCATGTGGGAATTTATCGGCAAAGGCAAGGAAAAAATCGAATACAGCGATTTTTATCCAAGTGTTAATATAGTCGTTGAAAACGACAATAAATCATCAACCGCCGAGTCGAAAAGTGTGTCAAACGTCATGTTAGACGTTCCACGCGACCGTATTACCGTAGCGGAACACACCTTCATCAACTTCATTTTGCGGGCGGAAGAGTATCTGTATGTTACCACCCCGTATCTGATGTGTGGCGGCGAAATCCTTTCTGCGTTGTATACCGCGGCGATGAGCGGTACGGATGTTCGAATAATCACCCCTTATGTTGCCGACAAACGTATCGTGAAAGCCTGTACCGAGTCGTATTATCGCTTGCTGTGCGAAAACAACGTACGGATTTTCGAGTATGCACCGGGGTTTATCCATGCGAAGAACTTGGTGGCTGACGGAAAACGTGCAATGGTGGGGACGGTAAACCTCGATTATCGTTCACTGTATTTGCATTATGAGTGCGGGATTTGCTTCTTTGGCGGAAAAATCGTTGAAGATATCGATGCGGATTTTAAGAAAACGCTGTCACAGTGCAGGGAAGTCACCCTCGACGATTTGAACAAAGTGAGCGGATTCAAGCGCGCGTTTCAACGATTCAGCCGACTGTTAGCACCGTTTCTTTGAAATGGGGGAGAATCCCCCAAACCCCCTGTCGCTCCGCAGGGAGACCCTGCTACGCGACCTTTAAACGGAGGAGAATCCCCCATTCTTTAGCGAACCAAGGCGGGTTTCCCGCCGCAGGTGAGGGGGTTTGGGGGCGTAGCCCCCATTTAAACCCAACAAAACCTCTTGAAATAATTGCGGAAATCTGGTATAATCAAATCTAATGAAAGAACGTAAACTAAAGAAGCTATCCCCGCGGCTCGAAAAAATCGCCGAATTTATACGGAATGACACCACCGTCTGCGATGTGGGGACCGATCATGCCTTCCTCCCGTGTTATCTGGCACGAAAAGGGGTGAATCCGCTCATATACGCAACCGATATCAATCCCAAGCCGCTTGAACGCGCCGAGACGGAAGTCGCGCATAAAGGGGTTGACGTGATTCTGTTGCAGTCTGACGGGCTCGAAAAAGTCCCGCCTTGTGAAGATGTGGTCATAGCGGGAATGGGCGGCGAACTCATCGCCGAAATCGTCGCAAATATGCCTGAGCGATTCAAAACGCCGGAACTCAGGCTGATTCTTCAACCCATGACAAAAGCCGACGTTCTGCGGCAGGAGTTGAAGGATTTACAATTCGAGATTATTCGAGAGGAAAAGGTTTTAGAAGCTAAACAAGGGCCGCAGGGCGAAATTTGCCGGTCTTCAGGCTTGCCGTTAATGAAATCGCCAACTAAAATAAAGGAGTATGTAATTCTATATGTGCAGTGTAAAGCAAATCTATAATTACTTAGACCGAATCGCGCCGTTTAAAAACGCATCGAAGGACGATAACGTCGGCTTGATTGTCGGGGCTGCAAACGCAGAAGTCGGGAAAATCCTGGTGGCAATCGATGCCACCAACGACGTAATCGCCGAAGCCGCCGAAAAGGGCGCGGAACTCATAATCACGCATCACCCGCTGATGTATCGCCCTGTCAGCAAAATCCCGAAAGGTGAGCCGCTCCATGCTATGATTCGTCATAACATCAATTTTATTGCGGCGCACACGAATTTCGATGTTGCCGACTACGGTACAACCGATATAATGTTGGATTTACTGGGATTTCCTGCTTCGCAAGTTGTATTGAGTCCCGAAAATCCCGACAAAACAGGGTTCGGGCGAATTGTGGAGTTAGACAGTCCGCTCACCCCTCAAGAGTTGGCAGAAAAGTGCAAGAGAGCCTTCAAATGCAGCGTAGTCCGCTATACCGATTCAAATCGCACGATAAAGCGGGTGGGACTGTGTTCCGGCGGCGGGGACTTCTTGACTGATAAGGCACTCGAATCGGGGTGCGATGCCTACATCTGCGGCGACGTGAAGTGGTACACCTTCACCCATGCGGCGAATCACGACTTGACCTTGATAGATGCGGGGCATTTTCATACCGAGGATATATTCTGCGAGTATTTAGTCGAGAGACTGCGGGAGGAGTTCCCCGGTGTCACGGTCGAGAAATCGGTTAATAGCGTCGATGTAGTTAAGTACTGTTGATTATGCTTTTTAATTAGAGCGCAACGACGCAACGAAAGGAAACGTTATGTCATTAGACGGCGGGTTTTTACATATCGTAAAAACCGAAATACAAGACAAACTTCCGCCGGGGGCGAGGGTTGATAAGATTCACCAACCGTCACGGGACGAAGTGATTGTATCGTTTCGGGTTGGGGGGGAATATCGCCGAATACTCTTCTCCGCGAATCCCATGTCGGCGCGGGTGTGCTTAACGTCGCTGTCGGCTTCGGGATTAACCCCTTATGAAGCTGAATCATCCGCGGCGGTTCACCGTCCCCCGCCGATGTTCTGTATGATGTTGCGCAAACATATCGGGAGCGGACGGCTGAACGCCGTTACGCAAGACCGACTCGAGCGGATTCTCGGGTTTGACTTCATCTGCACCAATGAAATCGGGGACACGGTTAATAATCGGCTTATAATCGAGATTATGGGGAGAACAAGCAACATTATACTAATCAACGCCGATTCGGGTGGGATTATAGACTCAATCAAGAGGGTGGGAATCGACGTGTCACAGACACGGCAGGTTCTGCCTAATCTGGAGTATGTTGCCCCACCAAGGGATTCTTCACGGTATTGTCTTCTTGATTGCGATATAGACGGCACAGAATGGTCATTGCAGGACAAAACCCTCTTAAAACAACTGGAAGGGGTTTCACCCATATTCGTGAGGGAAGCACTGTTTTATGCGGAGGAAAATCAACGGCGATTGAGGGAGTTTCTGCATAAGGCGAAAGAGACCTTGCTTCAGAACAATCCGCAAATCACGTTGGTCAGTGATTCTGATGGTAAGCCGCGGGACTTCTGTTTCATGCCGATTCACCAGTACGGGGACGTTATGCGCACTTTGCGGGTGGAGAGTGCGAACGAACTGCTCGACAGATTCTTCGCGGAGAAGTCGGCGGTTGAACGGTTGAAACAACGTTCGGGCGATATGATGAAGGGGCTGAACAATTCGTATGAGCGGTTGTTGAGAAAACTCGAAAATCAGCGGCTGGAACTGGTTGAGTGTAAAGAGCGTGAGAAACTGAAACTCTTCGGTGATTTGATTTATGCGAATATATACCGACTAAAAAAAGGCGACCGGGTTCTGGAATGTGAGAACTATGTCACCGGCGGAGAAGAAGAAATCAAGCTGGATTCACGCCTTTCTCCGCAACAGAACGCGCAGAAGTACTATTCGGCATACAGAAAGCTCGACACTGCCGAGAAGAAACTGCGGGAGCTGATTTCTGAAGGCGAATGCGAGTTGTTGTACCTGGATTCGGTCATAGACGCGGCGAGCAGGGCGGTCAGCGATGCTGAAATCAGTGCCCTGCGAGAGGAAATCGGGCAGAGGAGAACGTCGGGCGGGACGAAAAATCGAAAACAGCCGAAACAATCGAAACAGAGTAAACCGCTCCCTCCGCTGAAGTTTACGGCGGGCGGTGATGGTGAGGGTTTTACGGGTTTCGAGGTTTTGGTGGGCAGAAACAACAAGCAGAATGATGAGTTGACCTTCAAGGTTGCGAAACCTAACGATATATGGCTTCATACCAAGGATATTGCGGGTTCTCACGTGATTCTTCGGTGTGATGGGGAGAACCCTCCCCCGGAAGTCATTATGCAGGCGGCGATTATAGCCGCACAACACTCAAAAGCACGAGAATCAAGCCGTGTTCCCGTGGATTATACTTTTGCGAAATTCGTGAAAAAGCCCGGCGGTTCGAAGCCGGGGTACGTGATATTCACGAATAACAAGACATTGTACGTTAATCCGTCATAAATTTCAGCAAAAAACTTGACAAAAATCGCTGTTTAATTTATACTGGAATAACGCAAGGGTATGCCACGGTAAAAACACGGTATGCGGTCAAGTCCTCCCTCTGAAAAGGGGGTGAAGTCGATGACAACGTTAGAGATACTTACTCTGGTGTTAGTTCTATGTAAGTTCGTAGAAATAATCAAGCTCGACCATAAAAAAAGGAAATAACCGCCTCCCCCAAAGACGCGGTTATTTTTGAACCAATGCGTAGAGGGTGACCGTATTCCGACGGTGTACCCTTGTTGGTTTTAATTATATCATAGCTTTGTGTTAATGTCAAGCACATTTCAGCGAAAAACTTTTCGAAAGGACAATCACGATAAATGAAAGAACTGAACAAAACCTATTCCCCGAAAGACTTCGAGGGGCGAATCTATGCCGAATGGGAGGAAAAAGGCTATTTTCGTGCTGTGGTAGACAAATCCAAGAAACCCTACTGTATAGTGATTCCGCCGCCGAATATCACGGGGCAGCTTCACAGCGGTCACGCACTGAACAACACCCTGCAGGACATCTTGATTCGGTGGAAGCGTATGCAGGGGTATTCCACCCTATGGTTGCCGGGAACCGACCATGCTTCAATCGCGACCGAGGCGAAGATAGTCGAGTCGATGAAAGCCGATGGTGTCACCAAGGAAGATATCGGCAGGGACGGCTTTCTTAAGCGTGCCTGGGAGTGGAAGCGAATTTACGGCGGCACTATAGTACAACAACTCAAGAAGTTAGGCTCTTCCTGCGATTGGGAGCGGGAACGCTTCACCCTGGATGAAGGCTGTTCGGCGGCGGTGCAGAAGGTCTTTATCGATTTATATAATGAAGGTTTGATTTATCGCGGCGAACGGGTCATAAACTGGTGTCCGAATTGCCGTACCTCAATCTCGGATATAGAGTGTGAGTACGAGGAGAAAGACGGATTCTTCTGGCATATCAAGTATCCCCTCGCGGACGGAGCAGGGCAAGTTGATTTTATAGAAGTCGCTACCACCCGCCCGGAAACAATGCTCGGCGATACGGCGGTGGCAGTCCACCCCGAAGACGACAGATACAAGCATTTAATCGGGAAGATGTTGCTTCTGCCTTTGACAGGACGTGAGATTCCGGTCATTGCCGATGAATACGTAGATAAAGATTTCGGGACGGGGGCGGTCAAAATCACACCGGCACACGACCCCAACGACTTCGAAGTCGGGATGCGTCATCAACTGCCGTTGGTGAATGTGATGGACGATTCGGCGGTTATAAATGCAGAGAATGGCGGCAAATATGCGGGACTCGAGCGTTATGCCGCGCGAAAAGCCATAGTTGCCGATTTGGAAGCGGAGGGACTGTTAGTCAAAGTCGAACCGCACAAGCACAACGTCGGCGGGTGTCAGCGTTGCGGAGTCGTGGTTGAACCGCGGGCGAGTCTTCAGTGGTTCGTCAGCATGAACCACCCCGAAAAGTCGCTTTCCGTACCCGCTATGGAGGTTGTTCGCGATGGTCGGCTGCATTGGGCGGCGAAACGCTTCGAGAATGTGTATATGCAGTGGATGGAGAATATTCGCGATTGGTGCGTGTCACGTCAGCTCTGGTGGGGACACAGAATCCCTGCGTATTACTGCCTGAATTCCGGGTGTGAACACGTAACCGTCACCGAAACCGCCCCGGAAGCCTGTCCCAAGTGCGGCGCGAAGGTCGTTCAAGATGAAGATACGCTGGATACCTGGTTCAGCTCGGCTTTGTGGCCGTTTTCTACTTTGGGATTCCCTGAAAAAACACCCGAACTCGAATACTTCTACCCCACTAACGTGATAGTTACAGGTTATGATATTATTCCGTTTTGGGTGGCACGCATGATTTTCACGGGGTTGAAATTCATGGACGATGTTCCGTACAGAGATGTTTTTATTCACGGTCTCGTACGTGACGAACAGGGACGAAAAATGTCAAAATCGTTGGGTAACGGAATAGACCCGCTCGACGTAATCGATAAGTACGGTGCCGACGCACTCCGCATGACTATGGTTTTCGGGGTGAGTCAGGACTCCGACGTTCGTTGGAGTGAAAACAAAGTGACCGCCTCCAGGAACTTCGCGAATAAGCTTTGGAATGCCGCACGGTTTATTCAGATGAAAATTGACGGACAATTGACAATTGACAATGGACAGTTGACAGTTGCGTTGGAATCAGAAAGTCTTCAGATAGAAGATAAGTGGGTTTTGTCGAAGTTTAACCGTTTAGTGCGGGAAGTTACGGCGAATCTGGATGGGTATGACTTAGGCGTTGCCGCAGGAAAAGTCCATGACTTTATCTGGGGAGTCTATTGTGACTGGTATATCGAACTGGTTAAGTCGCGTACGGATTCAATCCCCGTACTGCTCTACGTTATGGACGGAATGTTAAAACTGCTTCATCCGTTTATGCCGTTTATTACCGAGGAAATCTGGCAGGCAATGCCGCGTGTGTCGGTTTTGGGTTGTGATTATGACCCCCCTGAAAGTATCATGGTGTCGAGATTCCCCGAGTACAGTGAACATCTCGATTTTGCCGAAGCCGAAGCCGATTTCGATAAAGTCGTTGAGCTTATAAGTGCGATTCGTGCGAGGAGGAGCGAGATGAACGTCCCGCCCGGCAAGCGGGTTTCCCTTAAAATCGAGGCGGCAGACCTGCGATTATTTGAATCAAGCGCGGATTTCTTCGAGAAATTGGCGGGTTGTATTAATCTCGAAGTCGGTGAGACGGTTATACCGCCCGAAGACAGCGTAATCATCGTGACTCCGTCGGCGCGGGCGTTTCTGCCGATGGGTGAACTCATTGACAAAGCGAAGGAAATAGAGCGGTTGGAAAAGGAACTCGACAAAGCACGTAAAGATGTTGAATTTATTTCGAAGAAGTTGTCGAACACAGGGTTCGTCACGAAAGCACCTGCGCAACAAGTCGAGAACGAGCGGGCGAAACTGGCGAAAGCACAGGAAAAGTTATCGGGAATAGAGAAATCACTGGAAGGATTCAGAAAATAAATTAGAGTGTGGTTTAAGTAAATCCGGAAAGGCGGTCGGGTTATGAAACGTTTTCTTACTTTAATTGCGACAGCGGTTCTTATTGCCGCTGTATTAGCGGCTTCCGGGTGCGGTAAACAGCGTAATTGCGAGGTCTGCGGTGCCGATACCAAACTCATGTCGGGAGACGGAAACCAATTCATTTGCAGGGACGGGTGTATTCTCGATTTAATCCCTTAATTCGCCCTTAATTCGCTTGTAAAAGCAGTATTAAACCCTGTCCCCTTCTCATATAATGTAAAATGTGTAATGAGAAAGGGGGCGGGGTTTTTATGCGATTTTTCAAGCGGCGTATATTCAATAAGATGTTGGCGTGTAGTTTAGCGGTAATTATTTCACCATTGGCGGCGTTTTCCGTCAGTGAGGATTTTTTCGGTATTTCCGGGGTTTTGCAGATTCCGGGACGTTCTTCCACGCATGAGCCTGCCACGGTTACGATTTCGCCGATTAATAACGGAACGCGTATGATGTACACCCTTGACGAATACGGTTCTAACCTTAATTTTATCGACTTGAACAACAATGATTCCCCCGATTTCGTTAAAACGTTTGAGTTTCCCGGGTTTCCGTATGAAATCGAGGAATTTTTCGAGAAGCAGCCCGACAAATCTTCCGAAAAGTCCAATTCAGACGAAGCTCTGCCGGTGATGTCGCAGAACATCTCGTTTTATTCGGAGGATTTGAGCGTGTTTTCAGCGGGTAACGGTAAAGTTACCAAGATGACCTTCCGACCGGAATTAAGCCGTGATTATCTGCAACTCGACGGTGGCGGCAGGGTGAGGAACACCACCGACATCGCTGATTCTGTCTTGTTGCGGGAAAGCCGAAAACCCCTCAGTTTCAAACCCGTGAAAAACGTGAGCGAACCTCAGGTTTTAATCATACACACCCACACCACCGAGGGATTTCGTCCGTCGGACGATTCGCGGTTTAATACCGATTATATATTCCGTACGGTGGATTCCGACAAGAACATAGTAGCGGTCGGTGCGAAGATTGCCGAGGAAATTGCGAAACAGGGTTTCACCGTTATACATGACGGAACGCTCCACGATTATCCTGTTTATTCGGGGGCGTATACCAGGAGTGCCGATACCGTCAAGGCGATTCTGGAGGAGTATCCGTCGATTCAAATCGTGTTGGATATTCACCGTGATGCAATTGAATCCGACGGAAATCCCGTAGCCGCGGTTGCCGAAGTCAACGGAAGGGAAGCGGCGCAAATCATGATTATTTCCCCTGCCGATGACGGGAATTGGGGCGTTCCCCATTTTATGGAAAATTTTCGTCTGGCCGGTCGCATACAAAGCAAAGTCGAGTCGGACAATCCGGGGCTGACACGTTCGCTCTTGTTCCAGTATTGCAACTATAATTTGCATTTGTCGCCGGGTTCACTTCTAATCGAAATCGGTTCTCACGGAAACACGCTTGACCAGGCGTTATACGCAGGGGAGTTGTTCGGGCGGAGTTTCGGCAAAATGCTTTCGGAGTTGGATTATTGAAGAATCCGCATTAGTTGTTCGGTTCGGGTTTCGCCGACGATTGTGTCGGTGACTTTCCCGCTTTTGAACAGGAGAATCGTCGGCAGTTTGCGGATTCGATATTTGCCGGTCAACCGCGGATTGCTCCCCGCGTTGATTTTACAGCATTTCAGGAGTCCGCTCATGCGTTCGCTGACACAGTCTACCGGGGATTTTTCGGGGGATTTACGCTCGCCCGAATGAAAGCTGACCAGTACGGGTAATCCCGACTGTTTTACCTCTTTTTCGAAGTTTTCTTCGTTCAATGTAATTGCCGGCATAAGAATCACCTCTAAATATATTTTTCATCTGTTTTTCATCTTGACTTGCTATATTCTGGGCAAAAAAAATTTTTTTATACAAAAAAGCGTTCCTAATCAGCGGAACGCTTTTTGTTTTCTATTACAGTTCGATTTTGCCGTAAAGACCGGTATTTTTTTCGATATCAACCGTGTCTTGCGAAATCTCGGGCGATTCGCTCAATGTGCGTTTGTATTCCCGCTCAAAAGAAGTCGAGTACCCCGTCGATTGCTTGTATTCCCGCCCTGAAATCATCGGCCCGGAGTTCCTGCTTCTGCCGCCGCCCCGATTATCTCGATTATCTCGATTATTTGAGCGTTCGTTTCGGTTGCGTTCGTTTCCGGAAGTGTTATCGTTGTTAGAGCGACGTTTCGGGAGTTCTGCCGAGATGACGACTTTTCTGTACGGCTCTTCCCCGGTAGAGGTTGAGTAAACTCCTGCGATTCCCGCGACTTTGCTGTGGATTACGCGCCGTTCATACGGATTCATGGGTTCAAGCGTGACTCGTCTGCCTTGTTTGAGTACTTTTTCGCTAACCCGTATAGTAAGTGCTTCCAGTGCGGTTGCACGTTTTTCTCTGTAGCCGTTGCAGTCCACGATTAAGCGTAGACGTTCCCCTTCTCCCCCCCGATTGTTGGCGAGAATAGCGAGGTACTGGAGCGCGTCGAGATTTTCCCCTCTTCTGCCGATTACAATTCCGAGATTATCTCCGACAATGTTGAGGACGTAGCAGTCTTCATCGGGGTTTCTGAGTGAACCGTCCGACTTGATTTTCACTTCGGTGGTGAAGTCTTTTGCGCCCATGCCGATAACAATCCGCGAAACATAGTCGATTATGCGTTGTAGTTCCGCCGTCATCGAAACCGGTTCGCCGGTTGTTTTTGCAGCGGAGTCGGCAGTCGGGGTTGAAGGAGAAGCGGCAGATACGGAAACGGCAGGCGTTTTCGCCGTTGAACCCGCCGGCGGAGTATAAATCGCCCTTACCCGAAACTCACCCTTCATACCGAACAGACCTTTTTTGGGCTGTTCTATTATTTCAAAATTGATGTCCTGCTCATCCGCGCCGAACGCGGTTGCTGCTGATTCCCTGGTTTCTTCAAATGTTTTTCCTGTGAATATCTCGATTTTTTCCATACTAATCCTCTTTCTCTTGATTATTATCATTAGGAGTATTGCCGATTTCGCCGTATTTTTCCAGGTCGGCTTTTCGTGCTTCCTCCAGTTTTTTTCTGAAGTATTCCTTCCTCTCGGCGGACGACATTTCCGATGCTTTCTTGGTGGTGGTCTTTCCGTCTTGTTTTTCGATTACAATCACGTTATCGAACTTGTGGCCCTGTTTTTCGAGTGCCGACAAGACTTCTTCCCGCAGCTTCGCAGGGGGGAACATCACGTGAATAAGCAACGTTTGCGCAATCCCCAGTATAGACGAAATCGTCCAGTAGAATCCCGCGCCGGCAGGGAACTGGAAAGCAATCATCAGTGACAGGAACGGCAGGAAATAGAACATATACTTCATTCCGCCCATTTGCTGTGCCGTTTCCGGTGAAGTCTTCTTTTGAATCGCCTGCATGATAATCGTCTGTAATGCCGCAAAAATAAACGACAGAATCGGGATTAATATAAGCGGGAAAATCGGCTTTTCGCTGGTTGATGGTATTCGGCTGAAGTCAATCCCCAGGAAGACGATTCTGGATTCAAGACGGTCGAGTGTGTCGAGGGTGTCTTGGGTAATCCCGACTCCTCTGAATTTCTCCGGGTTGTTCTTATAAACGCCGATTATGCGTAATTCCCCTTGGAGTGCGCCGTATTGGGACGTGAGGGTCTTCTCGCGGTCTTTGTACTCACCGCTTTCTTTGGTGAGTGGTTCGACCTTTTCGTAGTTTGTGATTTCGGGGTTGTTTTCGTTTTCGGTGTTAGTCAGGACGATTTTATCGTTTTCGATTGTGAGGAACTCGTCAAGCTCAACCCCCATAGCGACTTCGGCAACTTTGTCGAGTTGTTCTCCCGGGATTTTCTCGAAATAAGTCATGGGTTTATAGACCACCCCCAACACCCCGAAGAGAATCAGCATGGTCAAAAGTCCGGGGAGACATCCCCCCATGGGATTATACCCTTGCTTTTGCAGTTTGAGCATTTCCTCGCTCATCTTTTGGGAATTGTTGCGGTACTTGGTTTGTAATTCGCGTACTTTGGGCATGAAAATCTGGGTTTTAGCCGAACTCTTCTGCTGTTTCAGCGAAAGCGGGAACATGGCAATCTTTATGATTATCGTGAAAAGAATAATCGCGACCCCGGTGTTCTGAACAAGCAGATAGCACCCGCGCATGAGAATCCCCAGAAGCGGGGCGAATAAAGTGAAAAGAAAATTCATTCAGGTTTTTCCTTAATTTTTTGTATTCCCTTTGTCGGAACGGTGGGGACAGGGTCGTACCCGCCTTCGTTAAAAGGGTGACAGCGCAGGATTCGCCGCAACGCCAAATAGCTGCCCTTTACCACGCCGAAACGCTCATAAGCGGTGATGGCGTACTGGGAGCAGCTTGGAGTGAACCGACACATAGGCGGCAAAATTCTCGACAGTGTGAGTTGGTATAAACGTATAGGCAGGATAAACAGATGCTTCATAATATATTCTATTTAATTCCGTATAATTCCGAAAGTCTTAACCCCGGAAATCCGCAGTGATTTTGTCGAAGAAACCCTCCATCAAAGCGAGAACCTTCCCGGATTTCAAATAGGGGGTTTTTCCGCGCGCTACGAACACAAAGTCGTAACGCTTGTCCGTCTTTGAATTCAGTTTCGCTGCCGCAACCCGAAACGCTTCTCTAATCACGCGCTTCGCGCGGTTGCGTTTGACTGCGTTTCCTACTTTTTTACTTGCAACTACCCCCAACCTGTTTTGACCCAGGCGGTTTGCGGAATAGTAGCATACAAACCCATACGTTACATGGCTGTTCCCTTTTTTGAACAAGAACTGAAACTCTCGACTTTCTTTGACAGCCGTGTGATTTTTAGAAAAATCGAGCTTGTTTAATTCGCACATGATGTATGCAAATCTCAGTAAGACAGGGTTTTCCTGCCCCTTGCCCGTCTCGCGGAAAGAATCTTGCGTCCGCTTCTCGTTGCCATTCTTTTTCTGAAGCCGTGTTCCTTTTGTCTTTGGCGTTTCTTCGGTTGATAAGTCCTTTTCATTTTGAACCCCTCCTTTTTCTAAAATTAAAAAATTGTTTTCTGATTTTCCGACTAACCAATAAAGTATATACGATTTTTCCTCGCTTGTCAATAGCTTAAAAAAATTTTTGTCATAATATTTTTGAACAGCAAAAAATTAGCTTAAAATCACAATCAGCGTTCCGTCAAGCACCTCCACCGTTGCGATTTCTCCCATGAACTCATTACTGAGGCCCCGGGTGGAATGGTCGTACAAATCGGCATTGTCAAGCGGATACTTGAATCCGTCTAAACTAATCCCGGATGCCTTCCCCCCCATCGGAAACAGCGACATTATACCTGATTTTCCGGGTGAAAGCGTGATTTTTCCGTTAGTGACAGCAGTGACAACTTCGCCCTCTCCGATTAGCCATGCCGTCACACCTCTGCGGGCAAGGGAAGCCAGTACGGATATATTCGCTAAGGTATGGTCGAGTCGTTTGCCTAATCCCCCATAGATGTAGAAGCAGTCAAAACCGCGCCTTAACGCTTCGGCGACCGCCAATTCCAGGTCGGATTCGTCTTTCTCGGACGGAAATCTCAATATCTCGATGTTTTTGCTTTTTTCGCAAACGGTTTCAAAATCTGCAATCGAGTCAAGGTCACCGATTAGCAGGTCGATATTCAGCCCGAACTTTACCAGATGGTCGTATCCCGCATCGGCGGCGATTATAAAGTCGGCGGTGAAATTGTTGTTAAGTCCGTTAAAATCTCCCGCTGCAACTATGATACAGCTTTTCTTCACGAGATTCAACGGTTATCACTCCGCGGCATATCTCCGATGTTGCGGACTGCCGCCTCCAGCGTTGCGATTCCTCTTGATTCGGCGATGGCTTGCGCGGTGTTGCTTTTCTTCTGTCTTTTTTTGTGATAGCCGTCATCGAGTTTCGCCTTACGCTCTGAATGTTCTTTCCAGCGTTTCACGTACTTGTCGGCTATTTCGCCGACTATACCCGTGTCTTCGCCCGATGATTCAACCGAGGCGAAAAACTCATAAACCGCAGGATTCATTACCGTGAGCAGGCGTTCCGCAACGTATTTGTGAACTGCGGCAAGTTCATCGTTTTTGAGCAGTTCAAGCGCGAAACTCAAGAACCGTTTGAAGTCGGCGGTTTGCAGGTAATTCGTGACGGCAACAATGCTTGAATAATAATTGTTTGAGACGATATATTCGCCGTCGTACATAGATTCACCCGCAAGTAAAGCCGTAAGCTGTTCTTCCGAGACCGAATCAATTCCCGCCGCCGATTCAACCAATGCACAATCGGGGAGAAGTTCGGCTTTTTCGTACACATTGCTCGGGAACACTTTTCGGCTGACCGTCTTGAGGTGTTTGCCGATTTTCGTGCGGATTTCGGGGAAATCAAACGGTTTGATATATTTCCGTGTGATAAGAAAACGCTCCAACGTGCCCGCCGGGAGTTCTTCAACCGGAATAGTGACGTACGGGCAGGATAATGCGGTGATTCGGCGTTCTTTTTTGCCTTTTTTCGAGTTGTCGTACACAACTTCATTGACGGGTTCGATTACAACGCACCGGAAGTCGGTATCGTTAGCGAGTGCCGCCGTTGCGGTATGATGTCCGGTGAGGAGTGCCGAAAACATTCCCGAAATGTGGACGGCGATTCCGCCGGGCTTTTTGCCGAGTTTAAACTTATCGGATTCGGAGTACATTCGTTTAGCCTGGAAGTTCGATGCTTGGTGAGTGGGAACGAGAAAGCAAGGTGAATACCTGCTGTTGCCTATTACCGCGTTCTTGTCGGAAGTGCCGTTGATTTCTTTTTTTACACCGTAAGCATTCCAGAAGAATCCGCCGTTTCCGTCACAGGGCTGCATTTGCGCTTCATGAAGCACGTACAGTCCGGGTTTAAACAGTTCAAGCACGGGAATAAGCGTACGTTCCAGTCCTTGATTGTATCCGAAAACGTTGTCACAGGCGGTGGAAAGCCGCACCTGAATAAAGTCCGAGCATTTTTCCGCGCCCGAAATCTGTTCGATTGATTTGTTATGAAACTCATCGTTTATATTAGGATTTATGATTTTGAGAATCGGCTCTTTCTCAATAAAGAAAATGTCCGTAGTTGTGTTCAGATTAGATGAGTGCCGAAAAAAACCAATTTGACTCATCGAGCGTACGACGTTCGCGAAGACAAAATTCCTGCCGGATACATTCATGGTCGTGATTGAAACATTCGGATTCATATTCTTACTCATTGCCGCCTTTTCTTTGATATTTTAGTCTTGCTTAGATACCTGCCAGATACCTGCTCGACGGCGAAGCCGCCGACCCGTGAGCCCTTGTTTAGCTTTTTTGCAGCAGCTTGCCTTCGATGAAATCGCCCAGTTCTTTATGCAGTTCTTTGGGGAAGAGCCGTTTCGGCAACCAGAACACGGCTTTATTGCCGGTAAAGATTATATAAACATGGGTTGTTTCGACAAAGTAGGCGACCTGTTGCCAGCGTATAATCGACGAAAGGTCGTAGACTTCGCTTTCTGCCGCCATGAAACCCTCTTCGCAGACCACGAAAGTGATTTCCTCCAGGACGGCAGGGTCTTCCCGCAGGATTTTGCCGTACAGCGTCTTTGCGCCGTAAATGCAGAAGAGGTAGATTGACATTCCCACCGCTAACCCCGCAAACAATGAGATTACAAGAATCTGGAGCAGATTTGAATTCACCCCTTCGGATTCGCCCGCAAAACTCCCGAAGAAGAGCATCTGCAAGACGAACGCCGCAATCGCTACAATCGGGGAGAAAATCCAAATCAACTTATCGAACCCCGAATACTTGAGGACTACGTTGGAATTGTTGATTTCGTTTTCCCGGTATGCACCGATTGCAATGTAGGCATCGACCGGGACTTCATAACCGATGCAGAGATTTTTCGGGGGGAGGATTCGCTTACCGAACTTGTAATCTATTCCCGGGTTTGCGGCAATCGCCCCTTCGACGATAGCCCGGACTCGAATCAGTGTAACCGGGTCATCGATAAGTGATTTGGGTATGTTGAAAACCCGCACGCCGTTATCAAGCACGAACTCGTTCTTGGTTTCGGCTATTGCGGTAAAATCGCCCCAGTTGAAAACCATCGGGATTTCTTCGACATTCTGTAAATCTTCATAAACCGAAAAGTAATCGGCGAAGACGAACGCGCGGTTAGCGTTCTGGTCGTTGATTCTGACCCCTGAAATCGACTCAAAAGCCAAACTTAATCACCTCGTTATAAATCTATTTAGAATCTATTTAGAATACAGTATAACATAAATTTCGCAAAAAGAAAAGAGCAAACGCAAAAAATTCAAACAAAAATTTCAAACTCGCTTGAAACCGACTTCATTTTAGTGTATAATGAGAAAAGAAAAAAATCGTAAAAAATTTCGTAAAAAACTCAAAGAGAAAAATTTTTAAAAAATCGGGGGGCTGTTCAGAAAAATGGCAAAAGAAAAGAAATTAGTAGAAGAAATCACATCACGCGATGAGGATTTCGCAAAATGGTACACCGACATAGTCAAGAAAGCCGAGTTAATCGAATATTCCGGGGTTAAGGGGTGCATGGTGATTCGTCCGTACGGCTACGCTATATGGGAGAACATTCAGCGATTGCTCGACAAACGATTCAAAGATACCGGACACGAGAACGTTTATATGCCGATGTTTATTCCCGAAAGTCTGCTGAACAAAGAAAAAGACCACGTTGTCGGGTTCGCGCCGGAAGTTGCGTGGGTAACGCACGGCGGGAGTGAAGAGCTTGCCGAGAGACTCTGCGTTCGTCCGACTTCCGAGACGTTGTTCTGTGAGCATTACTCTAATATAATAAAGTCATACCGTGATTTGCCGAAACTTTACAATCAATGGTGTTCGGTGGTTCGATGGGAGAAGACCACCCGCCCGTTCCTGCGCTCGAGAGAGTTTCTGTGGCAGGAAGGGCATACAATCCACGCGACTGCCGAAGAAGCGATTCACGAGACCGAGCAAATGTTGGATGTTTACGCCGACTTCTGTGCCGAAGACTTGAATATGCCTGTAATCAAGGGCAAGAAGACCGAATCCGACAAGTTCGCCGGTGCGGTTTCGACCTATTGCATAGAAGCACTCATGCACGACGGAAAGGCATTGCAAGCGGGAACAACCCACTATTTCGGGGACGGATTCGCTAAAGCATTCGACATCACCTTCACCGACAAGGACAACACTTTCAAGCACCCGCACCAGTCTTCCTGGGGGGTGAGTACTCGTCTAATCGGCGGGATTATCATGGCGCACGGCGACGATTCGGGTTTGGTGCTTCCGCCTAACATCGCACCGATTCAAGTTGTGATTATCCCGGTTGCCCAGCATAAAGAAGGCGTTCTAGACAAGGCACGCGGGTTAGAATCGCAATTGAAATCGGCGGGATTCCGGGTTAAACTGGATGATTCCGATAATTCCGCCGGGTGGAAGTTCGCCGAATACGAGATGAAGGGTGTTCCGCTTCGTTTGGAAATCGGTCCGAAAGATATTGAACAGAATCAATGTGTAATCGTTCGGCGGGACTTGACCAAAGATGACGAAGGAAAGAAATCGTTCATAAACCTGGATGATTTGGAACAATCCGTTTCCCGGTTACTGGGCGCATTATCAAAAGGACTTTATGAGAAATGCCTTGCGAATATAGAGGCAAGAACTTACACTTGCGGTAATATTGACGAGATTATAGACGTTCTGTCGAAAAACGGCGACGGATTCGTCAAGGCGATGTGGTGCGGCTCGGAGGATTGCGAGGATGAAGTCAAGGAGAAGACCGGGGTGGGGAGCAGGTGTATTCCTATTGAGCAGCCTGAGGGCGGTAAAACTAATCAGGCATATGCCTGCGTGTGTTGCGGCAAGCCCGCGGAAATTCTTGTATATTGGGGGAAAGCTTACTGATGACTATTAAATTATATAACGCAAAGATTCTCAACCGTGATTTTTCGGTGACGGAAAACGGAACGGTTCTTGTCAAAGACGGAATAATTCAAAAAGTCTGTGACCATGTCTGTAAGAATAATTGTTCGGAGTTGTTGAATCAGTCTCAGGGGCAGGGTTTCCCCGTGACTTCGGAGGGTTCCGAAGGACGTTCGGCATTTAAAGAAATTGACTGTAAGGGCGGTCTGCTTATGCCGTCTTTCAAGAACGCCCACACCCACTCGGCTATGACGTTTTTGCGTTCCCGCGCCGACGACCTTCCACTGCATGAATGGCTGCATAAGCAGGTCTTCCCGCAGGAAGGCAAACTCACTCCCGATGATGTGTATTGGTTCACGAAACTGGCTGTTCTCGAATACCTTTCGGGCGGGACTACCGCGGCGTTCGATATGTACATGGCACCCGAATCGGTGGCTAATGCGGCGGTTGATACGGGATTCAGATTCACCTTGTGCGGCTCGGTCATGGATTTCGACGGAGACGACGGTGTCGCTCGTATGTGCGATTGTTATGAACGCTTCAACAAATTCAATCCGCTTGTGGCATACAATCTCGGATTCCATGCCGAATATACCAATAAAATCGAGAATCTTCGGGAACTTGCCGAGGTTGTCGCAAAGTATGAAAGCCCGATTTTCTGTCATATGAGTGAAACTAAATCCGAGCATGAGGGTTGTATAGAACGTCACGGAAAATCTCCTGCACGGCTTTTCGAGGAAATCGGAATGTGGGAACACGGCGGCGGGGCATTCCATGCTGTTCATGTTGATGACGATGACATGGACATTATGGCGAAACGCGGTATATATGCGATTAGCAACCCGGGTTCGAATTTGAAGTTGGCATCCGGCATTGCACCGCTGATGAAAATGGCTGAAAAAGGCATAAAAATCGCACTCGGAACCGACGGAGCGGCTTCGAACAATGCGTTGTCGATGTTCCGTGAGATGTACTTCGCTTGTACGCTGCAAAAGCACCTCATGAATGATGCTGCGGCATGTTCGGCTTATGACGCACTGCGTTGGGCTATGGCAAATTCGGCAGAGTCGTTCGGGTTGAAGGATGCCGATTGTATCGAAGTCGGCAAGAAAGCCGATATGGTGTTAATCGACCTCGACCTGCCTTCTATGCGACCGCACAACAATATAGTCAAGAATATCGTTTATTCGGGGGATACGAGCGTTGTGAGAATGACCATGGTAAACGGCGAAGTTCGTTACAAGGACGGGGAGTTTTTCTTGGCGAACGGTGAGGACGCGTCGGCGGTCATCGAGAAATGCGAGAAATTGATGGCAAGGTTTGCATGAAGCTGCCCGATTATGTAAAGAAAATAATTGACGCGCTGGAATCTGCCGGGTATGAAGCCTACGCAGTCGGCGGGTGTGTTCGCGATTCGTTGTTGGGGTTGACCCCTGATGATTACGATGTGACGACTTCGGCAACCCCCGACGAGATGAAGAAATCACTCATGCACGAAGACTTTACAATCCACGATACCGGGCTTCAGCACGGAACGGTTACGGTGGTGGTTGATGATTCCGTTGCAAACAAGACTTGCTGTAGCGGCGAACAGCGATTGGTCTGTGAGGTTACGACTTTTCGGGTTGACGGTGAGTATTCCGATAACCGCCGCCCCGATTCGGTGACTTTCACGCGAAGCCTTCGTGAAGATATGAGCCGGAGAGATTTCACGGTTAATGCCATGGCATATTCCGAGAAGGCGGGACTGTGTGATTATTTCGGCGGAAGACGGGATTTAGATAACAAGCTGATTCGTGCGGTGGGAGAGCCGCATAAACGTTTCGGTGAAGATGGTTTGCGGATTCTTCGGGCTTTACGGTTCGCGGGGGTGTACGGATTTTCTGTTGAAGAAAACACGGCGGCGGCGGTTCGGGGATTGAAGGGTCTGATTAAAGGTATTTCGGGGGAAAGAATCGCCGCCGAGTTGAATAAACTGGTCATGGGAGAAGTCAGCGGGGTTATTTATGATTATGCCGAGGTTTTCGCTGAGTTCATCAGTGAAATCGCCGACTGCAAAGACTTTGACCAGCGTTCGGTTTATCATGACCGTGACGTGCTTACTCATACGCTGAACGCTCTCGATTCTGCCCCGCGGGATAAAGTCACACGGCTTGCCTTGCTGTTCCATGATTTGGGGAAACCTGCTTGTTTTCGGCTTATCGAAGATGCCGACGGGGGTTCTCACGGTTCGTTTAAGGGACACCCGGCGGTGAGCGAACAAATTGCGCGGCGGGTGATGCGTTCACTGAAATACGATAACGATACCTTCTATAAAGTCGCGACTTTGGTGAAGTTCCACGACATTCCCGTTAAAGCCGATGTGAAATCCGTCAAATGTCTGCTGAATCGCTTTGGGGAAGAAATGTTTTTCCGCTTGATTGATGTGCATATCGCCGATTATTCGGCGAAGCGCAACGAGAGAGCGCAGGACATTACGATATTTCGGGAAGCCGCCGAAACTGCAAAACGAATCATTGCAGAAAATCAGTGCTTTTCGTTGGAGCGGTTGGCGGTCAAAGGCGGGGATTTGGTCGCGCTTGGGTTCAAGGGCAGGGAGGTCGGCGAGAAACTGGAATTGCTGCTTCATGCGGTAATCAGTGAGAAATGCGTGAATGATAAAGAAGTTTTAATTGAGTTTTTGAGAAATCCGACAAAGGAGAAATAGCTATAATGGCATCTATGGATATTGGAATCGACCTTGGTACGGCGAATACGATTATAACCCTCGGCACGAAAATCATCGTGAACGAACCGTCGGTAATCGCGTATAACAAGAAAAAAGAGGAAGTTATCTCAATCGGGGGAGAAGCCTACAAGATGCTCGGCAGAAATCCCGATTATATAGAGGTGGTTCGTCCGTTGGAAGACGGGATTATCTCCGACCACGACATGACCATGATGATGGTGCGGGAGTTCGTGCGTAAAGCGAGCAAAAACCTCATGATTAAGCCGCAGGTCGTCATCTGTGTGCCGTCTGCCGTTACCGACGTGGAGAATCGTGCGGTAATCGAAGCGGCATTGTCGGCGGGTGCGCGAAAGGTTTTCCTTATAAAAGAACCCATTGCGGCGTTGTTGGGTTCGGGGGCTGATATCATGAGCCCGGGCGGGACTATGGTGGTGGATATAGGCGGAGGAACGTCCGATGTTGCGATTGTCTCATTGGGGGGGATTGTAAAGGATTCGACCTTGAAGATTGCGGGGAACAAGTTCGACCGGGCGATTGTGAAGTACTTCATGAACCGTGATAAATTGCTTATCGGGGAAAAGACCGCCGAAATCGTCAAGAAGGAAATCGGGTGCGTGTTCGAACCGGATTCCGGCAAAACCATGACGCTCAAGGGTAGGAATCTGCTTAAGGGATTGCCTCAAGCAATCGAAATCAGTGAGGTGGACGTGTATGAGGCATTGTTCCCGCTTGCCATGGAAATCGTTGCACAGGTTAAGGGAATCCTCGAGACTGCCCCGCCGGAGCTTGTCGGCGATATTCTTTCGGGGGGAATCGTCTTGACCGGGGGCGGTGCATTGCTCGGCGGATTAGACCGTCTGATTGCCCAACAAACAAAATCCCCTTGCAGGATTGCCGATTGCCCGTTGGAATGTGTGGCGTTCGGGGCGGCACGTTCATTTTCGGTGTCGGAGTCACTGCTCGACGGGTTTGAAAAGGTTTCACTCTACAAGTATAAAGGCGGTCTGTAATTCTTTTGTAAGAATTTCGTAAAAATTTTTTAAATTGTAGTTGACTTTTCTTTTTTTACATGGTATAGTAATAGAAAACCGAATCGGAATCGGAATGAGTGAAGTAATCGGAGGTGCGATTATGCAAAAAATTGTTTTTATCGTAGATGATAACGATGTTAATCTCATAACCGCGGAAGAGGCTTTGTCGGAGCATTATCGGGTATACACCCTGCCCTCTGCGAAGGCTATGTTCGATTTTCTTGAGAAAGTCACCCCGGATTTGATTCTTTTAGACGTGGTCATGCCGGAGATGAGCGGGATTGATGCCATGAACATCCTCAAGAAAAATGAGCGTTATGCGGGGATTCCCGTCATATTCCTGACCGGAAGAACCGACCCGAAGACCGAAACATCGTGTCTTGAAGCGGGCTCGGTCGATTTCATTTCCAAACCGTTCTCGAAAAGCGTTCTGCTTAATCGGATAAAACTGCATTTGAGGATTGAGGATATAATCTGTGACCGTACAGAGAACCTCAAGAAACTCAAGGACAGTATTATTTCGGTTTTGGCGAACATGGTCGAATCACGGGATTCCGTGACGGGACAGCATATCGAACGTACTACTGCATATATCAAGATTTTGCTTGAAATAATGCTTGAAAACAAGCTTTACTTAGATGAAATCCAGGAGTGGGATTTAGATACCGTTGTATCGTCGGCGCGTCTGCACGATATCGGGAAAATCGCTATTTCCGACTTGATTTTAAACAAGCCCGGTCGCCTCACCAAAGAAGAATTTGATATAATCAAAACCCACGTGGTCGAGGGTGAGAAAATCATTGAGAGTATCATACATGAATCCGGGGACGAAGCGTTCTTATCCAACGCAAAACTCTTCGCAGGTTATCACCACGAACGTTGGGACGGCAGCGGCTATCCTTACGGAATTTCCGGGAGTGAAATCCCGTTGCACGGGCGCATAATGGCTTTAGTTGATGTGTATGATGCACTGACCTCGGTTCGGCCGTACAAACCCGCTTTCCCGCACGATAAGGCTATCGAGGAAATCGCAAATTCCAGCGGAAGCCACTTTGACCCTGTGATTACCGATATTTTTCTGCAGAACAGCGAACGTTTCAGAGATGTCGGGTGAATTATTAAACCGCAACAAATGGCTTGACATTTGTTGGTTTAATTCGCACGATTAAGTTGCGATATAATACGCATTTTTGTTTGGGGGCAGGCTCAGGGTTTGCGGATTTACCATTGTTTTCATAAAAAGTAAGCTGTGTGCCGGGGGACAAAATCCCAATTGACTTAACCGGTCAGGGGTTCGCGGGGGGATTATGAAAAAAAGTCAAAAAACGAAAAAAAAGTCGGCTAATATCCATTTACATCTGCAATTGACGTTTGTAATCATCGCTTTCGGGCTTATGGTATTGTTGAGCTACCTGTTCATGTGGAATAGGGAGCGTTCGCACATGCACTCAGCGGTGAACAGTTCCTTGAACTTTGTCGAAACTTGTCTCGATGCGAGCTTCGGCGAGTACGAGATTATGCTTGGCGTTGTCTCTTCGAACATTCGTGAAATGATTCTGGAACAAGATGCAAAACTCGAAGACATTGAGGGGTATCTGCGGCTCATGGGTAAATATGGCAGAGAAAGCTCCAACGTAACGGGGTTTTTCTGTGTTTTTGGTGTGTTTGACATTTTTGACGGGGCTATGTATAACGAATACTTCGATATCAGGGAATCGGAGGGTTTCGTTGCGCAGGAAAGACCGTGGTATATTGCGGCGGTGGAGTCACCCGGGAAGAAAATCACGACGAATCCGTATTTGGATGCGATAACAACCATTGCCGGCGAAGAGAAAGAGCGAATGGTCTTTACATATGCGATTGCCATACAGGACAATTCCGGTAAGCAGATTGCAGTCATAGGAATCGACGTTTTGCTGGACCCGATTTACAACCTGTTCTCGGAATATAATCATGGGGGGAGTGACGCTTCAATCTCCAGCATTTTGCTTGACGGAGATTTGAACATCATCGCCCACCCTTTGGATGAGTACCTGGGGGTTCACTTGAGGGACGCACACAGCGGAATCTCCGGATTCGCCGACGTGTTGGAATCGGGGGAACGTATTTCAAATCGGCGGTTCACGGATTATAAAGGAGATGTGCAGGTTCTGTCGTTGAATCGGCTTGGTGATGGTTGGTACTTAGGGATGGCGTTCCCGATTGAACGGTATTACGAAAGTCTCCTCAATTTGCAGATTTTCTTCTTCGGATTAGGGGTTATTCTTGCGTTTATCTTGTGTCTGCTGTTGGTGAACATCAATCGAAGAAAGACCCGCGCGGAGGAACAGGTCAATAGCTTGTTTGAGTCGATGCCGCTTTGCTCAACCTTGTGGGATTCTGATTATAACAGTTTGCTGGTCAACGATGAGACTGTAAAGTTCTTCAAGTTGGATAGCAAACAAGAATATCACGACAGGTTTTTCAAAGACCTTTCGCCGGAAAATCAGCCGGACGGTCAGCTTTCGTTCAAGGGTTCGATGGCTGCGATTCAGAAAGCCTTCGATGAAGGGTACTGCAAAACCCAGTGGATGCACCAGGACGCTTTTGGTGAGCCGCTTCCTTGTGAAGTTACGCTTATGAGAATCAATGCACAGGATGAGTTATACGTTGCGGGGTATGCCCGTGATTTGCGCGGCGAGAGGGAGCATAGGAATATTCGTTCGATTTTGGAGATGCTGCCAATCGGGGTGCGAATCATGCGTAGTGATGGTGAGTTGATTTATTCGAACAAAGCGGCATTGGACGTGTTCAACTGCAAGTCATTCGAAGACCAGGTGGAAGGCAAGAGCGGATATGATTTCATGCCGGAATTTCAGCCCGACGGCAGAAGAACCGCCGATATAATCGCCGAGGCGCAGGGGAACGGGGGCGAAATCAGTACGTTAGAGCTTCAGTGCCTCAAAATCGGAGGAGAGGCGTTTATCGCACGTGTGACTTCCCGTATGATTGAATACAAGGGCGATATATGTAATCTTGCGATGATTGAGGATATGACCGCCGAGAATTATCGCCAACAGACCCTTCGAAACATTGCGTTGAGGGAGCAGGAGGCGAATCGCCAGAAGAGTGCGTTTATCGCCAACATCAGTCACGAAATACGTACGCCGATGAACACCATTCTCGGTATTACGAACATACAGATGCAAAATGTCGTTAATTCTAAAAGCGTGTTGGAGTCGTTTGCGCAGATTAGCAGCGCGGGTGAGTTGTTGCTGAACATCATCAATGAAATCCTCGATATAGCTAAAATCGAGGCGGGGAAGATGGAAATTAATCCGCAGAAGTACGACATTCCCTCTTTGATTAACGATACCATGCAGATGAATAACTTAAAGCATAATAACGATTTGGTGAAATTCTCAATCACAGTTGCGCCGGATACTCCGTTGGAATTGCACGGAGACGATTTCCGCATAAGACAGATTTTGAACAACCTTATTTCAAACTCCTTCAAGTACACCAGGAAGGGGGGCGTTTCGTTGGACGTATCGTCGGTTCTTACCGATGCCGATAAGTCACAGTACGGTGACGTGACCCTGGTGTTCCGTATAAGCGATACCGGGCAGGGAATGTCGGAGGAACAACTCAAGGAGGTTTATGATGAATTTACCCGGTTCAATCATGAATCGAACCGCGGCATTGTCGGTACGGGACTGGGAATGAGCATTACGAAACGATTCGTCGAAATGATGCACGGCAATATAGAAATCGAGAGCGTTATGTCGAAAGGTACGGTCTTTACTGTGAAAATTCCGCAAGTTCGCGTCGGGAAAGCCGTGTGCGGTACCGAGTTCGCCGATAGAATGAATGAGTTGAGTAAAAAGGTAGAGAATGCACAAATCACGCGGGAGTGCATGCCTTACGGAAAAGTTCTGATTGTCGATGATGTCTCGTCGAACATTCGTGTGGCAGAGGGAATGTTGGTGCCTTATGAGTTGCAAATCGAGACGGCGGCGAGCGGGTTCGAAGCCCTCGAAATAGTCGAGCAGGGCAAGAGTTACGATATTGTTTTCATGGATCATATGATGCCGTTGATGGACGGAATGGAAACCGTCAAGAAAATGCGTGAAATCGGGTATAAAGAGCCGATTGTCGCCTTAACCGCGAACGCGATGGCGGGTCAAGCAGAGCAGTTCCTGAGAAACGGGTTCGATGATTTCGTCTCTAAACCTATCGATTCACGCGAGATGGATAACGTACTCAATAAGTATATACGTGACAGGCATCAGCAGAATGAAAAAGGGAAGAAGAAGGTGGTTAAGCAGCTTGATTCGGCAGAACGGAGCGATTTCTCGGCTTCAATGGAAAAGGCATTCTTAATCGATGCGAAGAACGCAGTCCGCAGTCTTGAAACGGTCTGCAACGAGATTGTGGAGAGCGGGAAATTTAACGAGAAGTATATAGTCACCGTTCATGGGATGAAGAGCGCGCTGCTCAACGTGGGTGAGGCTGATTTATCGGCGGTTGCCCGCAGACTCGAACATGCAGGTCAGGCGGAAGACATGGAAATTATTCTCGGAGAAACCGCGGACTTCATTGATGAACTGAAAAGATTAATCGAAAAGTTTTCGCCGCAAGACGAAGGGCCGGAAGTGCCGCTCACTCCTGAAGAAACAGCTTTCTTGAGGGGAAAACTGTTGCTTATCGTCGATTCTTGCGAGATGTTTGATAACAGGGTCATCAAGAAAACCCTCGATGAGTTGATGAAAAAAGAGAATCGTTGGCCGAAGAGAATAAGCACGGTTTTAGATGAGATTTTCTCGCATTTGTTACACAGTGCGTTCGCGGAAGCCGGTGAAGCCGCCGGTAATCTTGCAGCCGAGTTACAGTAAGTCTTTTTAAAAATCCCCGCTGTTTCATTAACGGAACAGCGGGGATTTTTTCATTATTAAGTGGGAATTCTTTTGCTTTTTCCTATGCGGAGCGGGTTCGCGATGTTGAGTGCATGGTCGGAGACCCTCTCCAAATCGCCCAGCATATTCACGAATAACATTCCCGATGCTGCCGAGCATACCCCTTTATTAAGCCGCGCAACGTGATTGTCTTTGAACTGTTGGACTTTGTGGTCAACTTCATCTTCTTCGGCGGCAACCTTGTCGATTTCTTCCTTGTCGTAATGTTGCCCCACGAAGGTGTCGATTGCATCTTCAAGCACTTTTTGAACAGCATCCGACACATCTTTCAGCTCTTCCATCGCCACCGTCGAGAACAGTTTTTCGTCTTCCATAAACGGCAGGCTGAATTCCATGATGTTTTCGGCATGGTCTCCAATACGTTCAATATCGTTGACAACGTGGAATAACGAACCCATGACCTTTCGGTCTTGTTCTTCCAGGTCGAGCGCACCGACTTTGACCAGGAACTTCGTAATCTCATGATTGAGGAAGTTTATGATTTCCTCATTTTTCTTGATTGTTTCGGTGTTGTTCGGGTTTCGATTAAGGAAAGTGTCAATCGACAGCTTGTAGTTTTCGAGGGAGAGCCGTGCCATACGTTCAACCTCTTTGAAGGTCTGCCCTACCGCAACGTGCGGTGTGTTGAGAATCCTTACATCGAGGTGGAGTAAGCGTTTCGCGTCGGAATCTTCTGTTTCCTTTTCGGGAATGACAAGGTATGCGATTTTCACCAGATAGCCCGCAAACGGGAAGAGCAGAATCGTCGTAGTCACCTTGAACACAACCGTCGCTATTGCGATTTGTCTGCCTACGTCATCACCGACTATTCGCACGATTAGATTTACAAGTCCTCCCATAGATGCAATGGTTATAACCGTGAAAATTGTTGTTCCTATAACGTTGAATGCCAGGTGAGCCACCGATACCCGTTTCGCCATTTTCGTTGCACCGATTGATGCTATAATCGCGGTTACGCAGGTTCCGATACATGCACCGTAAATTACGTAAATCGCACTGTCAAGCCCGAATAATCCCGCGCCGCCCAAAGTTACGAGTATACCGATTGTCGCCGACGAACTCTGGATTACCGCCGTGAAAACTAATCCTATGAGAATACCTATAAGCGGGTTCTGCGCCATTTCGAACACCGACAACGCCGTTTCGTTCTTCGAAAGGGGTTTGAGGGTGTCGCCCATCATGGTCATTCCGAGGAAAAGTATTCCGAGCCCTGCTAAAATCTGTCCCTGGAACTTGATTTTATCCCGCTTGGTCATGATAATCATGAACAGACCGATTGCAACCAGTAACGGGGCATAGTCTCCGATTTTCAGCGAGACAATCAGCCCGGTGATTGTCGTTCCGATGTTCGCGCCCATGATTACGCCGACCGACTGAACAAGGCTCAAAAGTCCTGCGTTTACGAATCCCACCACCATTACCGTGGTCGCTGATGAACTTTGAACCAGTGCGGTAATCAGCGCACCGGTAATAACACCGACCAGCCGATTTTTTGTTACCATTTCGAGGATGTTTTTGAACCGTGAACCCGCCGCCGCTTCCAGACCGTCGGACATCATTTTCATTCCGTACAGGAAGAATGCAAGTCCGCACGCAACCGTGAAAACCGCAAGTGCTAACGCTAATGCAGGGTTGCTCTTTTTTTCTTCTTGTTTTTCTTCGCCTGAATTTTCTTCTGAATCTTCGCTTGCTTGGTTTGAATCTTCGTTTGAATTTCCGTCTGCTTCGCTGTTTGATTCTTCGCTTGAATTTGCGTTTGAATTTTCGTCATTTAAGTACTGTATTCCGAGTAGGGGGGTGTCTTGCGTGGTGTCAGCATAGATTTTGAAGTCCGTAAATCCCGGGGTGAAGAGTGCCAGAATCAGTGTCGCTGTCACAACCGTGAGTATTTTCTTTGTGAAATTTCTCATAGGATTCTCCATAAAACGGAAAGTAATCGGCGGTTCTCGCCGTCATTTTTTATTTTATACGGAAAACCCCAAAATGTCAAGCGATTTTTTACAAAATCTTTACGGAAACTTTACATTTACAAAGGTTTTACAGTGTCTTTACATAAATTTTACGTTAGAGGAAAATTTCACCCCCGGAGTTTAGAATCCGGGGGTGAAATAGTAAATCATTCCAACTTCATATCTGCTAAGTCGAGTTTACTCGCAAGCCCGAACGCACTGTCAACCGGGAGTGAAAAGCAGACCCCCCTATGCTTGGTGTTCAGCCCCGCAATTTCAAGAATACTCTTCATAATAGCGGAGGAGTCTTTCTTCTTCACGACTATCAGGATAATGTCTTTCTCCGGTTCGATGGTAATTCCGAAGAACTTGATGGCTTCTTCTTTGTTCATGCCCAGTCCGTGAATGAGCGTTCCGCCCCGCGCCCCCGAATTCTTGGCGGTCTCCTTAATATCATCGAAGCTTCCGCGTTGGGCAATCGTAACGATTAACTCGTACTTATTGGCTTCCATATTATCATATTCTCCCTTATCAGATTCTGCGGCTTCCTCCGCGATGAAATCGTACGCTTTGACTATTGCCTTGCTCGCCCCGCTTATGGGGATTGTAAAGGCGATTCCGTGACCTGCACGGCTGATTGACAGGTGATGTTCCAGCAGGCTGTACGCGTGTGCAACGTCCTTGTCGTTGATTACGCTTATGACCACCGCCTTCTTGAATTCACCCAGACCGAGATAGTCAAGAATTTTGGAATCCGCCGCCCCATGTCCGTGTAGCAGGACTTTCATAAGAACCGACGATTTCGAAAGTATTTTCGGCAGAATCTCATTCGCATCATAATCTGCGATTATTATCAGTGCTTTCAATCTTGTTTTCCTCCATCATTAGTTTCCAATTCGACTATATCGTCGGATTCGTCATCTATAATCGATTTCGTGACGTTCGGCACTTCTTCGACTGTACGTTTCTCTTTGAGTAACGCCACCAGTCCGAATAACTGGATTGTAATCAGCGGGGTCATTGCTACCATTGCGATTAATCCGAAAGCGTCGGTGGTCATGTTTCCGCCGACCCCCGCGCAAGCCCCCAACGCTAACGGAAGCAGAAAAGTCACCGTTACCGGGCCGGATGCCACCGCGCCCGAGTCGAATGCGATTGAGGTGAAAATCGGCGGGACGAACAAAGTCATCACCAATGCGAACAGGTAGCCGGGAATCAAGAACCACAGAATCGAAATCCCGGTGACGACCCGCAGCATAGCAATTCCCACTGAGAAAGCAACCCCGATTCCCAATCCGGTTCCGAGCATTCTGCCGGAAATTTTACCGTCGGTAATGGTTTCTACCTGCTGTTTCAAGACGTGAACCGCCGGTTCCGCCGCTACTACGAAGTAGCCGATTACCATACCAATCGGGATTAAGAGCCAGGGGTAATCGTTCGAAAGCCGACTTCCGAGGTATTGCCCGACCGGCATGAACCCTACATTCACCCCTACAAAGAAGAGTACGAGTCCTACATAGGTGAAGACCAAGCTGATTAAGATTTTTATAATGGTTTTTTTCTCGAGCTTTAATATAATGAAGTTGAATACCAGGAACAGCGCGACAATCGGAAGAATTGCCACCGCTTTTTCGAATGCAAACTCCGGGAATCCCCTTACGAATTCCATGAACACTTCCGAGATGTTGCCGTATTCCTCTATTTCGATTAGCCCTGCTGTTATATCGGCATCGGTATTCGAAAACATGAACAGGAACACGGCGGCGGCAATCGGCCCGACCGCACAGAGCCCTACTAAACCGAAACTGTCTTCCTGTTGAGTCTTGTCGCCGCGCACCGAAGACAGACCCAGTCCAATAGCCATTATAAACGGAACTACTACCGGCCCTGTCGCAACCCCGCCGGAGTCGAAGATAATCGCGATAAGGTCATTCGGCACGAGGGGGGACAACGCCAAGGTGAAAACTGCCATGAATACTATAATAAGCAGTACCGATATTCGGATTTGGAAAAATACCCGCAAAAATGCCAGAACCAGGAACACCGCAACCCCCGAACCGACAGTCCAGGTAAGTATACGCGTGTTTATGAAAGAGACTTGTTCTGCCATGACTTTTAAGTCGGGTTCGGTGACGGCAACAATCAAACCTATAATAAAAATGGCGGGTATGATAATCCATAACTTTTTAAGTTTTGTTATTTTCGCACCGATTTCTTCCCCCATTATGACGAGCGAATTGTCAACCCCCAACGTGAACAACCCGATTCCCAACGTTAAGAATATAGAACCCATCAAGAACATGAAAAACATTTCGCCGGTAATCGGTACTAACGATACCGTCAGAATCAGCACAATTAACGTGACCGGCATAATCGCCGCAAGGGACTCTTTAATCTTTTCTATTAAATTTTTCCTCATTCACCATTTCCCTTCCGTGAAATATTACTTCTATATATTGTAAAAACAGTATAGCAGAAATTTCATCTTATGTCAAGGGGGTAATACCTGAGGGAATTATTTTTATTTCGCCCCGAATTTCGACAAATCTCTCACAAAAGACAAGCTATACTGCTCTCATATGGGTATCGTTTGGAGGTGAAAGCGTATGGTAGAAATCAAAAACACGGGCGAACACGTCACGGCGGACATTAAAGGGGACATTGACCATCATAACGCCGCAAACATTCGTTCCGAAATAGATGCTGTTCTGGAAAATTCCACGCCGCGGGTTCTTATACTGGATTTTGCGGGGGTGAAGTTCATGGATTCTTCGGGCATAGGTTTGATTTTAGGGCGAAAGAGGGTTCTTGATGGGTTCGGCGGGAAACTTTTCATCAAAAATGCTGTCGGTCACGCTGAGAAAATCATCAAAATGGCGGGATTGTCAGGGCTGATTCTTAAATAAAAGTTTGGGAGGTTCAAGGTTGAAGAAAACGCCCAATCGGGCGAATTGACAAAAATCAGGGATTTTTGTCCGACAAGCAGTATAGCACGTTGGTGCAGAAAGGCATGGTCATAAAATGAAATCGAAAACAAAGTCGATTATAAAAAATCAATTCAGGCTGGTTATTCCGTCACGTTCGCAGAATGAAGCGTTTGCGCGGGTGGCGGTATCGGCGTTTGCATCCCAGCTTGACCCGACAATTGAGGAAATCAACGACATCAAAGCAGCTGTATCCGAAGCGGTGACTAACTGCGTGGTTCATGCTTATCCCGGCGATACGGTCGGGCAGATTGAAATCATTGCGCGGATTATGTCGGATTATCGTGCGGACAATCTGCCCGACAACGTGTTCTACATACGGATTAGGGATAAGGGTTGCGGAATCGCCGATATCGAACAGGCGAAAACACCGTTATTCACTACGTGTGCAGAAGGAGAACGGGCAGGGCTGGGTTTCGCGGTTATGGAAAGTTTCATGGATAAGCTGAAGGTCTCCAGTAAAATAGGGGGCGGAACAACCATAATCATGAGTAAACGCCTTGTTACCAAACAATCGGTATGAACAAACTCGAAACAGCGCGTTGTGAGCAACAGGACAGTGTTTCTGTCCAATATACGCAGGATGCCCGATTTATTGAGAGTAATCTGGGTTTGGTTCACTCGCTTGCGAACCGATTCCGCGGGCGGGGTGTGGAATATGAGGAGCTGTACTCGGCAGGGTGCGTGGGTTTGGTTAAAGCCGCACGCAACTTCGATGTTGAGCGCGGCTTAATGTTCTCGACTTATGCAGTCCCGGTAATCCTCGGCGAAATCAAGCGGCTGTTTCGCGATGGCGGAGCGGTCAAGGTAAGCAGGGGATTGAAAGAACTCTCCCTAAAAGCGGCGCGAATACAAGAACGGCTCATTAAAGAAGGAAAAGAACCGCGGCTTTCGGATATCGGCGAGATTCTCGGCATTTCGGTAGCCGAGGTCAGTGAGGCGTTGTCGGCGGGGCTTCCTCCGGTGTCTTTGACGGTGGGTTCGTTCGGTGACGGGGACGATGAGGATTCGGTCGAATTTGATGTACCTATAGAATCGCCCCAGAATAAACTTGTCGAAATGCTCGCACTCAAACAGTCATTGACTTCACTTGCACCCGATGACAGACAGTTAATCGTTTTGCGGTACTGGGGTGAAAAAACTCAAGGCGAGGTGGGGGAGATTTTAGGAATGTCGCAGGTACAAGTCTCAAGAAGGGAACGTAAGATTCTTGATTCTCTACGGAAAATGCTGTTGTGATTTGATGAAAAATCCCTTGACATTTCTTGTTTTGTGTGGTATGCTCTACCAAAAACAAGAAAGTCGAGGGATTGATTTATGAAAAAAACGGTAAAGCTAATCAGCGTATGCGTACTTGCCGGTGCGCTTGTTCTGGGGAGCGGGTGTCAACGCTCAATCGAAGAAGGTGACGATAAAACAAGCGAGACGGGCGAGTCTGCATCTACATCTGCGACAAGCACCGAAACTGCCGAAACCACCGAAACGGTCGATTTAACTCAAAACGTTGTTTTCATGGGTGAGACGATTCCCTTGAGTATGAGTGACCCCGAATATCTCCAAACAGACCAAGACGGGAATCCGAGCTTTGCGCTGTTCAGAGGATTCGCTTATATCGGATTTGCAGATGAGAACGCGCCGTCCTTCGATTCACGAACCACACCGGAATATTTCGACTTTGAGCAAGAGCGGTTCTTGCCCGATATGAATAAGCACGAGTATTCGGCATATCAAAAGATAACAGAAGGACAGGAAATCAACGGAATGACGGTTAGCGATACACAAGCAGGCTTCGATTTTATTGATGGTGAGTGGCAGTTGACTAATGTTCTTGCGATTTTTACGGGCGAGGCTGTGTTTAAGGGGGAGCTTTATAAAGTCCCCGAAGGAGAAGTGCAGATGTTCGCGCCGGGGACACTTTTGTTCGAAGCAAAGGAGTCGGTTAACGGATTGCTTCCGTTGACTTACGACAGTTACAACTATTTCGTTGAATGGTCGGACGATTACGCCGAGGCGAGTCCTGCGTTATATTTTATACTCGGCGATTATGAAGAGAATGATGTTATGAAAGAGCAACCGGAACTTTTCAGCGAATCGGATACAGTCTACGTAAAAGCGACACTGTCGGAGTTTAGATTAATCAATAGTAATAGAATGAGTGGCGGAAATTGGGGAACTTTAACCGCTGCAGAATTGCTCGAAGAGTGAGAATAGCGAGAAAAAACAACGAGACCGTCGAATTCTGTTTAGAATACCGACGGTTTCGTTGCATTTTTACAGGAGATTCTCTCGTAGCTTGCCAAGTAAAGCGGGATTATCTGTAATCCCAGTAGTCTCTTCTGTTCATTTCCAAATCAGCCAAAGCAGCGAGTTGGTGTAACGCAACTTCTTGGCATTGTGGATGTAGCGACCTGAACAGACTCACAAGTTCTGCTTGGTAGCTGTCATCATCATCGCCGCTGTACATTTCACCTTCGCCGGTTACGAGCCAATGCTCGTTTATGCCGAATTCTCTGCTGAGCTGACGGATTGTGCGTTCGCTGATTTTCTTGTTCCCGCGTTCCATTCCCGTGACGTAACTCGTCGAGACTGCAATGCGTGATGCGAATCGCCTTTGGGTGAGACCGAGGGTTGCGCGGACTTCCTTGAACCTCTTGCGTAGACCTTCGTCAACGCCTTCTACCTTTTCTTGTACTTCTTTTGCCATGATTAGACTTTCCTCCATTTTTTTGTTTTTCCGGAATGTAACCGACTGTTACATTATTGACAGATTTTCATAACGTAAGCAATTCGTTACATTGTAGGTTAATTTTCGTAACGCAATCAAGTCGTTACATTATTGACCGATTCCTAATCGCACTTTCTCTGTGGTCGATTGTTATATTATACACGTAATGTAATCGCTTGTCAAGCGTTTTTTGGAAAAATTTTAAAATTTTTTTGAAATTTATGAGAAAAACCGGAAAATACCGTTCTCTTTACTGAAAACAGCCGTCGAAAGCCTCCCTCTGCGAAGGTTTGTTCGGGCTTTTTTTCGCCGCGGGTTCGTTCTTTTTGGCAAAGAGTGCTTTTTTTATACTGAACTCTATATCAAAAAAATCTTTAGGAGAAATTTCGAAACATTTACAAATTAATAACAGGTCAGTAATCGAAGGCGACGACCAGCCGCCGATTATGTTGGTGATGTAGTTTTTGCTCCGCCCGATTTTTTCACTTAATTGACGTGCCGAGAAGTCACCGTACTTTATCAAATCAGAAACGCGCCGGCTTATAAATTTTACAGTAATATCATCACGGATATCGGGTTTTTCTTTTTCTTTTGCCATACCGGTAAATCCTTTCGAATTGTAAAGTAAAGGTGTAATTCAGTATATCATAAACCTTGATGAAAAGCAAGTGTTTTTTCTTATCGTTTCTTACTTTATAAGGATGACAGGCTTTCGAGTCCTTTGAACATTTGGGAGAGGTTTGCGGCACCTATTATTTTGAGGGAGTATTCGGTGCTTTTATTAAGTTGTTTCAACGCGGATTTAGGTATGATACAGGATTTAAATCCCATACGCTCACATTCCCGAACCCGTTCGGTGGTGTTGGCGACGCTGCGGATTTCCCCGCCCAGACCGATTTCGCCGAACACCGCCAACGGTTCGGGGATGGCTACATCGCAAATCCCGGAATACAATGCCAGCGCGATTGCCAAGTCGGCGGCGGGCTCATTTGCGGATAATCCGCCGATTACGTTTATGTAAACGTCGCAACTCCCGAAAAACAGTCCCGTTCGTTTTTCGAGAACGGCGAGAATCAAGCAAAGCCGATTATAATCAAACCCTTCCGACACCCGACGCGGAGAAGTGAATCCGCTTTTTGTCACTAATGCCTGAACTTCGGCGAGAATCGGGCGCGCCCCTTCCATCGTGCAAAGAACGCTTATTCCCGAAATGCCGTTCGGTCTCCCCGAAAGTAACATCGCCGACGGATTCGCGACTTCCCGCAGACCGTTTTCGCACATTTCGAACACGCCGATTTCGTTGGTTGAACCGTATCTGTTTTTCACCGCACGAAGGATTCGGTAGGAGAGCCGTCTGTCCCCCTCGAAACACAAAACCGTGTCTACGATATGTTCGAGAACTTTCGGCCCGGCTATTCCGCCGTCTTTGTTAACGTGGCCTATTATAAGAATAGGGATTTCCCTGTTTTTCGCGACGTGGGTGAGTAGATTTGTACATTCGCGGATTTGCGTAACGCTCCCGGGGGAGGAGCTGACGGAATCGATTTTCATTGTTTGGATTGAGTCGATTATGACTAAATCCGGTTTTTCTTTTTCGATTGCATTGATTATTCCCGGTAAATCGGTACTCTGCGCGATTAGCAAAGAATCGGATTCGATACCGAGCCTGTCGGCACGGATTTTAATCTGTCTTCGGCTTTCTTCCCCGGTCACGTAAAAGATATTCTGCTTCATGGAATCGCAGGAATTGCAGATTTGCAGTAACAGGGTGGATTTGCCGATTCCCGGTTCCCCGGAGAGTAATACCACCGAACCCCGGACGAGTCCGCCGCCTAAAACCCGGTTGAGTTCGCCCGTCCCGGTGTCGATTCTGTCTTCGCCCGCTGTTTCGATATCATCTAATTTACACGGAATCACCGTACTTGCGTTTGCTGATATCCGTGCGATTCCCGAAGCCACCGAAAAGTCAAACGAAGACGGCGTGACCTCTTCAAGGGTGTTCCATGCACCGCAGACCGAGCATTGTCCGTTCCATTTTGGGTGCTGTTTGCCGCACTCTATACATTCATATACGATTTTAATTTTAGCCATTAGAAATATCCTTTTTTGTAATTTTTACATGATTTTTTCAAAGAGAGGGGTTACATGCCCCGAAAATTTCTTTTTGCCCTATTTTAACATTTTAATTATATTTTGTCAATGACCGAATAAGGCTTGCAAAATTCGTGATAATATGATATACTGTATAGCAATTTAAATTTAATAAGAAATTCGGAGGTCTGATTATGAAAGGTATAAAAAAGCTTTTCCGACATACATACTTTGTGATTTTAGCGGCGTTCTTCTTCATCACGAACGTTAGCGCGTACATCGACCCGTCAACGACTGCTATGGTGACACAAATCGTTGCGGGGGCATTGATTTCCCTGGGATTGGTGTTCGGGATTTTCCGTCAGAAGATTATCCTGTTCTTCAAAAACGCAAAGGTCAAGCGGTTGCAGAAGAAAATCGAACGGGAGAATTCGGCAAAACCGGAATCAACAACCGCCGAAACAGAACCCGAAAAAGAAAAACAGGTGGTAAGCTAGATGAACAGCAGTAACAACAGAATCTACGGAGAGGTCGTTGATATCGACTCGGGCGATATTCAGAGCTTTTACGATAAACGTGCCGAAAAAGCACAAGGCGAGAATATGTATTCCTCGGTTTTGCTGAACGACCACGCCCCGGAATTAGTCAAAGAGCAGATGAAAATTGAGGAGGAGATTCTGCTTCCGCGGCTGAAACTTACCCCCGACAGTCGTGTCCTTGATATAGGTTGCGGAATCGGTCGGTGGGCAGAAAAGGTCATCGGTAAATGCGAATACTATCACGGGGTTGATTTCTCACAGAAAATGGTAGAGACCGCCCGTGAAAGATTCAAGGATTCACCGGACCGGGATTTTAAGTTCGAGAGAATGTCGTTCCAGGAGTTCGTCGATTCGCCTTGCCCGGAAGGTTTCAAGAAATTCAATCGCGTGATTATTACTTGTGTCTTACAGTATATTTGCGATGATGTTCTGGAAAAAGTCTTCGCGAAATTGCCCGATTTCCTTGAGCGGGATTGTGTGATTTATGTATGGGAACCTTGTGGAGTCGGTCAAAGGCTTACGTTGAAGAATTTCCCGTCGGAAGCGTTGAAGAGTGACTACAGTGTCATTTACCGAACGCAGGAGGAGTATAATTCGCTCTTTCGTTCGTTTACCGAACGTGGTTTTTCGGTGACTTTTAATGAGTATTACACCACCCTCGGCGGGACTTCGACTTTTTCGGATACCGATAGGATTTATTACGTTTTAGAGCGTGTGTGAGGTTTAAATTCATGTCACTTTGTGGCAGAAAGGCATGGTTATAAATATGCAGGCGATAATTCTCGCGGCGGGAATGGGCAGACGGCTCAAAGATTTAACTAAAGACCAGGCGAAGTGCATGGTGAAAATCAACGGCGTTACGTTGATTGAACGAATGCTTCGACAGCTTGAAGGGTTGGGACTGTCGCAAATCGTTATAGTAACGGGGTTCAAAGAAAAGAAGTTGAGTGAGTTCATTAACGGGCTGAAACTCAAAACCCCTATTGTGTACGTCAACAATCCTGTTTATGCGAAGACTAACAATATCTATTCTTTGTCTTTGGCGAGCGACAAGCTCATCGCTGAAGATACGCTGTTGCTTGAGTCTGACTTGATTTTCGAAGATGGTGTTCTGGAAGCGTTAATCAACGACCCGCGTGAAACCCTCGCCCTGGTTGACAAGTATGAGAGTTGGATGGACGGCACGGTAATCACGGTAGACGAAGACGATTCGATTCTTGACATCATTTCGGGGGCGAAGATGGATTTCAAGCAAGGAACCGGCGATTATTTCAAGACGGTTAACGCTTACAAGTTCTCGAAAGATTTTTCGGCATCGCTTTACGTTCCGTTTCTGAAAGCGTATCTGTGTGCCCTCGGGAACAATCAGTATTACGAACAGGTTTTGCGAGTTATTACTATCCTGGACGAGCCTGTGATTAAAGCGAAACGATTATCGGGTCAACTTTGGTATGAGGTTGATAACATTCAAGATATAGACATAGCTGAAACCCTTTTCGAGCCGAATGAAGACCTCCGCTTAAAACTCATTCAAGACAGATACGGCGGCTATTGGCGTTATCCGGATTTGTTGGATTTCTGTTATCTTGTCAATCCGTTTTTCCCGCCGAAGAAAATGCTTAACGAAATCAAGAATAATTTTGAGGTCTTGGTGCGGACTTATCCGTCGGGTATGAGCGTGAATTCCTTGCTTGCGGCGAAGAAGTTCAACGTCCCGACCGAGACCGTGGTAGTCGGAAACGGAGCGGCTGAACTTATAAAATCGCTTTGTGAATCACTTTGTGAGTCCGGGGGAAAAGTCGGTGTGGTTCTGCCGACTTTCGAGGAATATCCGAATCGGCTTCCTCAAAATCAGCGGGTTGCGTACATTCCGCAAAATGCCGACTTTTCGTATACCGCTGACGATTTAATCGGATATTTTTCCGATAAAGATGTGAACGCACTTGTTTTAATCAACCCCGATAATCCGAGCGGGAATTACATCGATAAGGCGGGCATTTCGAAATTGTTGGATTGGTCAAAGGATAAAGGGATTACGCTTATCGCGGACGAGTCTTTCTGTGATTTTGCCGATGAATATCCCCTTAACACGCTAATCGACAGCGATATAATCAGTGCGTACGAAAACCTTGTCGTGGTGAAGAGCATTTCGAAATCTTATGGGGTTCCGGGATTACGGCTGGGGGTGTTGGTCTCGTCGGATTTAGAGTTAATTCAGCGAATCAAAAAAGATGTAGCGATTTGGAACATCAACTCTTTCGGGGAATTCTATATGCAGATTGAGGAGAAGTACAAGTCCGATTACGAATACTCGCTGAGTGAAATGAGAAAGACCAGGGCGAATTTCATATGCGACTTAAATAAAACCGGCAAAGTAAGGGTGATTCCGTCCCAATCAGATTTTGTCACGGCGGAAATCGTTTCCGGGATTACCGCAAAGGAACTGACCACGATACTGTTGTTCAAGCATGGGATTTTAATCAAGGATTTGTCGGCGAAAATATCTGAAATCACTGATTCCGGCAAACAGTACGTGCGAATCGCGGTGCGGAACGCTGAAGATAACGCAAGACTTATTCATGCTCTGGAGGGGCTGATTTGAACATTATAAATCTGATTGTGGGGACTCCCCTGGCAATCTTAATCGACCTATGCGAACGTATTACGGGGAATTATGGGCAGGCGTTGCTCTTGTTTACTCTGCTGACCAGGATTATTCTGTTCCCGTTTACGTATATTTCCCACAAGAACTCGTTTACTTTGCTTAAAATCCAGCCTGAACTCGAGATTATAAAAGCCCGTCATGCAGGGGAGCTTTCGACTATACTCGCTGAACAAAAAGCACTCTACAAAAGAGAGAAGTACAGTACATTCAAGGCGTTGCTGCCGATGTTGCTGCAGATAATCATTGTTTTGGGGGTTATAGGGGTTGTTAACAACTCAATCGCCGACGGAACGTCCGACTTTGCCTTTTTCGGGGTGGACTTATCGGAAGTCCCGAAATTCAGCTTAACATCGGTGAGTGTTGCTGTCCCGCTCTTGTCGGCGGTAACTGCGTTTTTCCTGTGTTTCACCCAGAACGCACTGAATCCCCTTGCGAAAAGCCAGGGATTCGCCGGGAAATGGGGGACTGCTATATTCTTGACTGCTTTTTCCGGTTATTTCGCGGCGGTGGTTCAAGCGGGGGTCGGACTTTACTGGATTGCCGGAAACATTTTCGGCATACTCACGACTGTGCTGTGCGTGGTCATTTATAATCCGAAAAAGCTGTTGGGGAAAGAAAACTATCAAAAGTTGCTGAACACCCGCAAACCCAAACTTTCGAAAGCCGAGAAGATTGCGTTAAGCCAACAAAAATCTGCCGAAAAAGCACGGGAAAAGACTGATGTGGCGCGGTTCTACTCAGCAAAGAAGCAGCTTGTTTTCTATTCGGAAGCCGGCGGATTTTACAAGTATTTCAAACATTATATAGATTACGTTCTGGAAAATTCCGACATAGTCGTGCATTATGTTACGAGTGATATAAACGACCGAGTTTTCGAAATAGAGCGAAAGGGATTCGCGGCATATTTTTGCGGTAAAAACACCCTAATCACGCTCTTTATGAAGATGGAAACCGAACTTTTCGTAATGACTATGCCGGATTTGGACAGGTTTCATTATAAGCGTTCGCTTGTGAAAAAAGACATTGAATATATCTACACCGACCATGGGTTCGGCAGCATGAACCTCATGTTGAGGAAAGGCGCGCTCGACCGATTCGACACGATTTTCTGTTACGGAAAACATCATAATGAAGAAATCAGAGCGACCGAGGAGTATTACTCCCTCCCGCAGAAAAAACTCGTGAATACGGGGTTTGGTTTGTTTTACGAGCTTGAGCGTGCCGCAGAACTTTCAAAACAGTCACAGTCAAAACAGGCGGAAACCTCCCCAACAGTGAAAAGCACGAAACCGCAGATTCTGATTGCGCCGTCGTGGCAGAAGGACAACATTCTCGAATATTGCCTTGACGCGCTTGTGGAGGCGGTTGCAACCGAAAAGTATAAAGTCGTGATTCGTCCGCACCCCGAATTCGTGAAACGATTCCCGCGGGAAATGGATTCGCTCATACAAAAGCACAGTCACCGTTTCAGCGACGATTTCGAGATTCAGACCGATTTTTCGTCTAATACAACGGTCGAACAGTCGGACATCGTTATCACCGACTGGTCATCGATTGCTATGGAGTTTTCATTCACGAGCAAGAAACCGTCATTGTTTATCAACACACCAATGAAAATCATGAATCCCGACTGGGAGAAAATCGATGTAACCCCTTTCGATATACGAATCCGTGACGAAATCGGCAAATCGGTTGACGTGGAAGAGTTACATTCTCTGCCGGAAATAATCGGGGAATTGTTAGACAGAACCGATGACTACCGCGATAAAATCGCCCGAATATACGATGAGTGCGTGTATAACAACCGCGATTCTTCCGAAAAGATTGCCGGCGGCGAATATCTTGTTAATAAAATCAAGGAGCATGATAATGGAATTTCAGACAGAAAATCAACCTGAATTAGAATTCGAAACAGAACCGAAACAGGAACCCGAAAATCAATCGCAATCCAAGCCGCAAAAGTTTTTGAGGGCGGTTTTTCCTCTGTTTTACAGCGAAAAGAACGAGCGTAACGCCTACATCGCTTGTGTTTTGAGTTTTGTGGTGACTTTGTTCCTGCTCTTTCCGCTGGACTTATATTTCAACAACTTCACCGACTTTAACGTGCCGTTTACGCTGATTATTCGTCCGCTTGCAGCGGTGAGTCTGTTGCTGACGGCGGGATTGTTGGTGCTTGTCCCTGCGATTTTCAGAAAAGGGGTTTATGAGGTTTTGGGCGCGCTGTTAATGGGGGTGACTCTGTCGTCCTGTGTTCAGGCATTGTTTTTGAACCGTTCGATGTCCAAACTCACCGGGGACAGCGTAAATTACAGTGAAGTCACGACTTCTCGGACGATTAACGTAATCGTGTGGTGTGTAATCGCGCTTCTTCCGTTGGTGGCGCGGATTATAATGAAACAACGAAAACTTAACGGAAGCGTCTTGATGTTCGGTTTGTCGATTGTCCTGGTGGGAATGAACACCTTCGGATTGATTCCCGCCATTTTCAAATACAACGGCAAAAGTGTCGGCGGGGAACATTATTTCTCTTACGATAAGACGTTTGAACTGTCTTCTCAAGGGAACATCTGCGTGTTCGTCCTCGACCGTCTCGATGTCAAATATATGCGGACTGCACTTGCCGAAAATCCTACTTTATATGAGCGGTTAGACGGATTCACTTTTTATGAGAACAACGTTTCGCTACACACCAACACTTTCCCTGCAATGACGTATTTGCTCACCGGGGTGGATTATCAATCCGACAATAAAAGCTGGTCGGATTACTGGGACGAAGCATGGGGAAGCCATAATTATATTGATGAATTGCGCAATAACGGATATAATTCCAATCTGCTGATTGACCGACCTACGACCTACGGTTCAAGCCTGCAAATCGCCGAGAGGAGCGATAATATAATCGACCTGAACAGCAACAAAGGCGAAATCAAAATCAGATATCCTACCATAGCCGAGACTACGCTGCGGATTTCCATGAGTAAAGCCGTGCCTTATTATCTGAAAAAGCCGCTTATAGATAAATATGATTCCGGCTTCAGTAACGCTTTTCACGAACTCAGCGATTATTCCGACCACAGTCTTGTTTATCCCGCTGTCACTAACGAGACCGACGGTCACTTTTACGAAAACCTCAAGAAAATCGGATTGCACACCCAAAATGAGACGAAGACGTTCACCTTCGTGCATTTTAACGGTGCGCACGTTCGCAATGCCGAACGCACCGATGCACTCGAAAGTATTTTCAACACCCTTGATGAGTATTTTAATCAAATGAAGGATTTGGGGATTTATGACAGTTCCACCATAATCATAACCACCGACCACGGCAGACCGCCCGCTGAAATCGAACGCGGCGAATCCGAACTGGAGGGAGAAATAACAGCGGCATTGCTGATTAAACCGCAGAACTCCCGCGGTCGCCTTGAAAGCGACACCCGGTCGGAGCTTTCTCACGTGAATTTCGTGGCGGCTATACTGCAATCAGCGGGACTCCCTCACGAAGATTACGGAACTTCCTACTTTGATATAATCGAATCGGGTGAGGCTCAGACCAGAACGCTTTATATCAATCGCTGGTTCAGATTGGGAAATATCGACCGCAAAGGCAGATACGAAATCATCGGTGACGCAAACGACTTCGACAACTGGGTGTTTGTCCCGCCATCATAGACTTCAATTTGCCCGAAAACCGAACGATTCAGACTTTGAATACAGCTTCTTATGGGTAATCGATCATTTTTGCCAAGACTTTTAAGACGAACAGCGCGTCGGCTATGGTGACGATTCCGTCACCGTCGAAATCGTAGAAATCCGGTTGGGCTGTGACCTCGCTTTGCATTTTCGCAAGGTGTTTGAGTATTTCCAGTGCGTCTGCGATAATCAGCTTACGCTGATTATCGGGATTTGCAGTCGTAGCTTCGGAAGTAGCAACAGTCGCAGAAGCAGTTGTCGCAGTAGTCGCGGAAGTAGTTGTCGCAGAAGTTGCGGAAGCAGTTGTCGCAGAAGTTGCGGAAGCAGTTGAAGTAGCAGAAGTAGTTGTCATAGTCCCGGCGGTTTTTACCGCACCGGAAGAAGTCGCGGAAGCGGTAGAAGTTTCAGAATTCGAGAAAGCCGAGGAAGTATCCGTCGGCTTTTTTGGCGGAAGCGTCCCTTTACCTTCGCTGACAGTAATAGCCGAAGACGTTTCGCTTGTGGTTTCGGACGTGGTTGTGGTTTCCTGTGTGGTCGTGGTTTCCGGCGTGGTTGAAGTTTCATGCGTAGTCGTAGTTTCGAGCGTGGTTGAAGTTTCCGGCGTAGTCGTAGTTTCCGGTGTGGTCGTGGTTGAGACGGTGGTTTCGAAGGTGGTAGTCGTGATGGTCGTGATGGTTGTGACGGTTGTAATCGTGGTAGTAACCGGGATTGTAATGATTTGAATATTCGCCACGGCATTGCCCGAATTTACTATTCCGTATCCGTAGTAATAACAGCGGCCGTTTGAATCGGGTGTTCCCGCCGGGGTTGCCGTTGAAAAGATACGATTTGCGATTTCCGCGGGGGTGAGTTCAGGCTCATTAGATTTAATCAATGCCGCGACACCTGCAACGTTTGGGGATGCCATCGAAGTCCCGCTGTAGATGGCATAACCCCCTCCGAGTCGGGGGGTTGTGATTAGTCTGCCCGGTGCGGAAATATCAATCTGCGGGCCGAAATTGGAGAAATCGTCGGCGAAGGTGTAACCCTGTTTAGTTGCGGCGACTGCAATCACCTCATCGTATGCGGCAGGGTATGAAGCGTTAAGCCGACTTTCGTTCCCGGTTGAAGCCACAAAGACAACGCCCTTCTTGACTCCGTTTTGTATGACTTGATGTTCCACCTCGCTATACCCCGAAATGCCGTCGTTCTCAAAAGGACGACCAAAACTCATGTTTACAACATCTGCCCCGTTTTCGACCGAATAGTTAATTCCGCGCAAAACCGATGAACTGTAAAAAACACATTCATCGGGGTTGCCTTCTTCGGCAGCAGGAACCATCGTGTTCGCCTTGACTATGAGAAGGGTAGCACCCGGTGCATTCCCGCTTACTTCGGAAGTCCGCCCGCCTGCGGCAATCCCCGCGACTGCCGTGCCGTGTCCGTGGTCATCCCGAACACGGATTCTGCCGACTTGTTCGTTGTAAGAATCGTAAGAGAGCCGTGAAATCCGCCCGGCGAAATCACGGTGGGTGGTATCGATTCCCGTGTCAATGATTGCGATTACCACACCGCTTCCGTCGGAACTTTTCCAGGCATCGTAGTTGTTCATTTCCTCATGATGCCACTGCCGCGGAAAAACAGCTGAAACACCGTTATCAGCAACGAAATCGGTGTTGTAGGTATAGTTGTAGTTTAAAGTTGGGAGCTGTTCGCCGATTTCACGACCGCTTACCTCGGCAAGTCGTGAGGCAAGCGCGGAAATCTGCACCGACTGTTTACTTTTCGATATCGAAACGACTTTTGAAGCCTTTTCGCCGTCTTCGGCACGGAACACGGCAATGCCCCACGCATACGATTCTAACTCGAGGGCGTAGTTGATTGCAATTTGCCGCGCATGCTCGTGTGAGTCGGCAAGCGCGATTATTTCGCTGATTTGATTGACGCGCGGAGACTCGGTTATGTATATTCGGCTCGTTTCCGAGACCTCCGGCATATCAGCGGGGTAGAATCCGGTCAGCAAGAGAGACAACAGGCTGATTATTGCGATTATTTTCTTCATGTTGAATATTATAGCGTATTCTGCGCAAAATGTCAAAGGGGAAAAGTAGGCAAAAATTTTTTTATTTTTTTGAAAAAAACACTTGACAACAGAATAAGAGTCTGATATAATATATTGGTAGTTGAGTCGCGGCGCTATAGCCAAGTGGTAAGGCATAGGTCTGCAACACCTTGATCCCCGGTTCAAATCCGGGTGGCGCCTTACGTTTAAAAAGACTGACCAAACCCGGAACACAGATAATCCTCAATAGCTCAGTCGGTAGAGCATTCGGCTGTTAACCGAAGGGTCGCTGGTTCGAGTCCAGCTTGGGGAGGACGTAGCCTACAATTTAGGAAATTTTTAATTCCGAAATTGTAGGCTTATTTTTTAATGTATTAATCCAAACGAAAGGGGGAGCGTATGTATGAGAAGAGCGGGCCGATTCAGGATACATAGCAGGCGGTATTACCGCGGAAGTACCCGCAGATTATTGAACGGTGAGCCGCGGC